>Ga0209089_10001881_pt1 | contig 18897 bp, 21 predicted proteins | sample ArcticOcean_MG_C_FD_187431 | JGI IMG/M metagenome (GOLD analysis project Ga0209089, IMG submission 187431) | Marine microbial communities from western Arctic Ocean - ArcticOcean_MG_CB2_150 (SPAdes) (version 2) | ecosystem: Environmental > Aquatic > Marine > Oceanic | place: Arctic Ocean: Canada... | reverse complement strand
GTCGAATCCGCTGGCAAGGGTGAGAACCCTAATGCTGGAGCAGCAGGTCGTAAGACCACAGCTAAGGACAAGCGAGACGACATGTTAGCTGACCTCAAGTATGAGCAGCGCATGCTTCTGAAGAAGATCAAGGACGCTAAGGACGCCGCACAGGCTTACCTAGACGAGTCCGGTATCATCGGAGATCCTCGTACAGAGATCATGAGAGCTATCAATGCAGCACACGACTCAGCCCTCGAAGCAGTGCATAGAGCACACGCCAAGAAAGGCTTGCGCCCACAGCGCACTCGCCTCAACAACGCACAGGGTACAGCCCACGTTGGTGGAGCAGTGGCAGCAGTAGAGCGTGCAGTCAAGCATGCCTTCGCAGCCCTCAACTCAGAATCATTCCCAGCAGGAATCAACGTAAGGCTACGTGGCGACCATGCCACTGACGCAGCGTTCAAGAAGGCAGGGATAGAGCGAGCAGACGGCGAGACATTCTCTCAGGCATTCGAGCGTACGGCAGCTAAGATGAGCCACGTACAGCGAGGCCAGATGATCAGTGACCTAACCAACGAGATGGATATACAGTTGAGCCGTATGGCTGACGACATAGACTCCCTCGAATGGAAATCTAACGATCAGCGTAACGCAGCTATCCACGAGATAGAGTCGGCACGCATACAGATAACAAACGCACTGGACATGGCTAACGTAGTAGCAGCTAACCCGTACACAGACGCCTTAGTAACTGGCGGTCAGTGGCAGCAGGTAGCTTCTGAGTGGCGTGCCCAGAACAACATGAATGAAATAGCAGACCAGTTCGTCAACAACAAGCTACAGAGTGCGCTCAAGCACCAGTACGCTATGCTGACCAACTCACTTGCAACTCGCCTAATGGCGAGCGAAGCACCACTAGCGCAGTGGTTCACTCACTCTATCCTCGAAACCCCTAGTGGCTTCGGAGGCAAGATTGACAGGAACCCACTGACAGCAGCTATCTACTCGGAGAACATGTTCAACGCAGCCAAGATAGATGTAGCCCGTGGATGGGAGAAGCTTATGATCGACACAGCCAAGATAGAAGGCTGGGGTGCAGGTCGTAGGGTTCGTAACACCGCAGGCAACGCGAAGACTCACGCAGACGTACAGCGTATCAGTGAGGAAGTGATGCTCGAAATGAACGCACGTAACATGGGCCATGAGTCTACCGCATCCTCAGCAGTCAGCGAGTTCGTAGATACCTTAGGTGGTAGCTACAGCAAACTACACGACTTGCAGAACGGACACGTAGCAGGAATCCATGCAGGCAACAAGATAGAGAACTATCAGCACCAAGTGTGGGACAGCCACAAGCTGTTGTCTATTATAGGCACAGCAGGCGGCAGGGACAGCTTAGAGAAGCTATTCTCCGCAGGGTATGTCCGTGCAGGCTTCGAGGAAGCAGAAGCCAAGCTACTAGCCAAGGCGATTGTAAGCGCCAAGGAAACAGCAGCAGCACGACCACGGAAGGAATCCGCACAGTTCGGTGAGGAAGATCTAGCCAACGCGATGCCAGACCTATTAACCATAGTTGAGAAACTACGGAAGGGCGGCAGCGACGAGGAGATCATCCAGAAGATCATAGAGAAGATGAACAAGCAGGGTGGTGCAGATATGCCCAGCTATGCTAAGAACAGGACACCTATTGACCTAGCAGCAAGCATCGAGATCGACGGCAAGACCGTACGAGTCGTTGACCTGATGGACAAGGATGTACCTGCTACGTTTATACGCTACGCTAAGGAAGCCACAGGACGGAGAGCAATCTCTGAGTCCACAGGCGGCCTCCTGAACAGCGACAAGAGCATCCACGACTTCCTGACCAACATGGCCTTGGAAGCTGGAGACCTCGGCGCTAACGTAGACGTCAAGTCAGCACGTATCGCACTACAGCAGATGATGGGTAAGTCCTATGACGGACAGCTACCTATGAATGCTCGACGTGTACGAGACGCAGTATCCCTCGCAGGCATGGGTGGTCTAGGTGAGTCGCAGTTAGCCGAGTTCGGCTTGGCGATCAACCGTGGCACTATGGGCCTAGTGGGACTGATGCAGAAGTACAATGCAATGAAAGGCGGCTTCGACGAGAAGTTCCGTGGTATAGAACTATCACACGAGCAGATGACAGACAGGAAACTGATGTCAGAGCTACAGGAAGTATCAGGTCTGTACGCAGACATGTACCTCGTTGACCGACAGAACATTCACTTCGATGCAGCAGAGACTGACGTGAACTCTCTAACCAAACTGATAGACACAGGAACGGGCGGTAAGTACCGACCACTCCTGCAACGACTACAAGGACGAGTCACTGGCTACGGAGCAATCCGCCAGATGGAAGACCAAGTAGCAATGGCTTCTATATCGCAAGACATAGCACGCTTCATGCGTGGAGAGAAAGTGTTCTCTACTGACGGACGACTCAGAGATCTGGGCGTACCACTAGAGAAGGACTCTTGGCTTCAGAAAGCCTTCGACCAGCACGTCTCCTATAAGGAAGACGGCACAGTCGAGACTCTCAACCTACAACGATGGAGCGACATGGACAAGGCGAAGTTCGGAGTGATACTGAACCGCTACGCCTCACAGCAAGTACAGAAGGGATTCATAGGCGAATCATCTCCCGAGATGATGAACCAGTGGGTAGCCTTCATGATGCAGTTCAAGTCGTACCCAATGCTAGCCGCTGAGAAGCAGCAAGCACGTCACTTGAAGTTCGCAGATAAGGAAGCCGCAATGGGCATCGCACTGAATACCGTATCCTCTGGCATCGCCCGAGTACTACGCTACCAGTCAATGGCCGCGACTATACCTGACCGCGAGAAGCGCAAGCAGTACCTCGATAAGAAGTACGAAGACCTTGGCGCTGACACGTTCAAGTACATGGGAATAGCAGGTATGCTGCCCTCAGCGCATGATAGTATCATGAACATCGCTGGGCAGGGAAGTCCCAACTATTCCATCGCAGATGAGATCCCCGTACTTAACTATATAGACGGAGTGATCCAAGCCGCGCAAGACCCACTGGAAACATCCAGCAACGGTATCGTGGCACGCAACACCCAGTCTGCTGCACCTCTTGGTACAGTCTCACAAATGAACATCCTATTTAGGATCATGAGTGAAATGACACCCGGAAGTAATCCAGACTAACCACGGGGGCGCAAGCCCCCAACTAATTCAGGAGTGATTTATGAGTGATAGCACAGCCCCCAATGGGCCAACAGGCGCAAACGGTATGGTATTGTTTCATGACACTCGCAAGCGACGCGAGGGTCTATTTAACGACGACCTCGATTATAACTTCGCACTAGCAGGCTCAGGCGGCGGCGGAGCCACTGGCCCAGCAGGCCCGGAAGGCCCAGAAGGCCCCGAAGGGCCGCAGGGAATACAAGGTCTGCCGGGTAATCCCGGAGCTGACGGTACCAATGGTACGAACGGCACAGACGGACTAGATGGCGCAGACGGCTCTACAGGAGCTACTGGCCCACAAGGAACACAGGGTATCCAAGGCATCCAAGGAGATGCAGGTACTGATGGAATTGATGGAGCAGCAGGTGCAGACAGCACAGTCGCTGGCCCCCAAGGTATACAAGGCATTCAAGGAGTAACAGGCGATGAAGGCCCTCAAGGTATTCAAGGTATCACTGGTGATACTGGCGCTCAAGGCATTCAGGGTGACGCTGGTACTAATGGTACTGACGGCACTGACGGTAGCGATGGCGCTACTGGCGACACTGGCCTTACTGGTGACACTGGCGCTGATGGCGCTGCTGGAACTAACGGTACAGATGGAGACGATGGAATACAGGGAATCCAAGGCATTCAGGGAATCCAAGGAATACAAGGAGACACTGGAGCTACTGGCGACCAAGGCCCAATAGGACTGACAGGCGACCAAGGAGTACAAGGCGATGCAGGAACTAACGGTAGTAATGGTACTGATGGCGACGATGGCGATACTGGCCTTACAGGCGATCAGGGCATACAAGGAATCCAAGGTATTACCGGAAATGACGGAGCCGCAGGAGACCAAGGAATCCAAGGCGTCAAGGGAGACGCTGGAGATACTGGCGCAGATGGCCCCGCAGGTGCCCAAGGTACCGTAGGACTAACTGGAGCTGACGGCTCTGACGGCACTAATGGTGCTGACGGAGACCAAGGCATACAGGGCATCCAAGGTATAACTGGAGACACAGGACTAACTGGAGACCAAGGCATACAAGGCATACAAGGCCCCATAGGGGTCACTGGCGACACGGGAGCCACAGGCCCCACAGGTAGTCAGGGTATCCCCGGAATCGACGGAGACGACGGTACAGACGGCGCTACAGGCACACAAGGTATACAAGGTGTACCGGGTGTGGATGGAGATGACGGAGCTACTGGATCTACAGGACTCACGGGCGACCAAGGTATTCAAGGAATTCAAGGCATCCAAGGTGATGTCGGAGATCAAGGTATCCAAGGCCCTATCGGCTTAACAGGCGATACGGGACTGACCGGAGACCAAGGTATACAGGGTACCACTGGCGACACAGGTCTGACTGGAGATGACGGCATTCAAGGTATACAAGGTATACAGGGAATAGCTGGAGTTGACGGGGACGATGGAGCTGCTGGTGCAACAGGCCCTCAGGGTACTGCTGGAACCAATGGCACTGACGGAGACGACGGTGCTACAGGCGGTCAGGGAATCCAAGGAGTTAAAGGCGACACGGGCACTGCGGGTACCAACGGTACTGACGGTGACGATGGAGGCCAAGGCATCCAAGGTATACAGGGCGTTACAGGTGATACTGGAGCGAATGGTACTGCGGGTACTAACGGAACCGATGGAGTAGATGGCGACGACGGAGCCACCGGACTTACTGGTAACACCGGAGCTAAAGGCGATGACGGAGATCAGGGTATACAAGGTATACAAGGAACTGCGGGAGTCGATGGCGATGATGGAGCCACAGGAAGCACTGGTACTCAGGGCGACCAAGGTATCCAAGGTGTAGCTGGTGACGATGGTACCAACGGTACTAACGGAACCCAAGGCGTGAAAGGAGACACTGGTGATCAGGGTATCCAAGGTAACGCTGGCGTCGATGGTGACGACGGTGCTGCTGGATCTACGGGTGCTCAGGGAGACCAAGGCATACAAGGTACTGCTGGTATCGACGGTGATGACGGGGCCACAGGTGGCACTGGACTAACTGGTGATCAAGGTATCCAAGGTATACAAGGCGTCACTGGCGACACAGGAGCTGACTCCACTGTAGCTGGGCCTACTGGCCCTACTGGAGACACAGGTGTACGTGGTGCTGCATGGAAGTCGCAAGCAGGCGCTCCCGCTGCCTTCAACGGAACCAACGATAATGACGGTGATCAGTACCTGAACACTACCAATGGTGACACCTATGCTGCGGCATTCAACACATGGATACTGTCAGGCAACATCGAGGGGCCAGCAGGAGCTGATGGAGCAGGAACAGACATACTCCCATTAGCCAATACGTGGGCAGCACTCAACACGTTCGATGCTGGCTTACAAAGCATTGGTTACAGCAACGTAGCTATCTCCGGTAACGGATCTGGTACAGCCGCGCCCACAGCAGCGATAGTCAATGATGTCACACAGACCATAACTGGAGCTGGTGGCGCATTTGGACAGTCGCTACCCTCGCTTGTTGAGGACACTGGAACGTATAACATAACCAACCCCAACCTATTTGGTATAGGCGGTCTGTTTAGGGCGCTTCCTACTATTAACCTAACTGGTGCTGGGCCTTACTCAGCGGCTGGGCCTTACCAGTCTCTCGGAGCGTTCGCAACGATTAACAAGACACACGCTGCTACGCAGACATTCATATCGTATCCAGTATGGACACAGACTACCATCAACAACACTGGTGGTGGTACCATGAATGCGACCGAGGCTGGTTCGTACGTAGGACTAACCTTAGGAACTAACGTAACCGCTAGTCAAGTATCAGCGTTGACCTCAACAGAGCCTGCGGTTGGTGCAGGATCATCCATAGCTCAGAATATGGGAGTTCGTGTAGGAACGAAGGCAGTAGGAACCTACAACGTAGGCTATCAGTATGGAACAACGGTACAAACTGTTGCTGGCAACTACGCATTCGACTCTGGTACTAGCACCCACACCGTGCGGTTTGGCGGTGGAGTAGTTAAGCGCTTCAGAGATATAGGGGGTAGTAGCAACATAATATTGAGTAAAGTCGACTACCATATCATGGCTACAGGCTCAGGGCAGATATACCTACCAGCCATTGCTACATGCGATGTAGGGCAAATCTTTGTGATAACAAACTTCTCGGGTTTGACTCGGACAGTACAACTGAACGGTGGATCATCGTACGGTAAGTCTCGGACGATAGCCCACCAAGACTCTAGACACTTCGTCAAGAGAAGCGGAACAACATGGATAATATATTAAATTCACTTAACAGAACTAAACTAGGAGTATCTCATGATACTATCTGATTCAGTTCCAGTATGGGTAGTCGCTGGCACAATAGCTGTCAGCGGCTGGGCGTATGAGTTGGTCTCGGGTAATAGCAATGCGGAAGCACTGCTACACGCCGAGCACCAGACAAGCATACGCGTACTGGAAGAAAAAACAGACGGTATCGAAATTGACATCCGCGACATCAAGGGAAGTCTGATTCGTATCGAAGAGTATATAAGGGAGAAGTAACATGGCACGATCTACAGAGCAGGAGCTGTCTGAACTTCACGGAGCAATTGCTCGCGTGTTGATAAGCCAGCTCAATGAAACGATAACTATAACAGACGACGACGGCATGGAAGCAGTAGTTGCTACGGCAACCCCGGCCACCTTAGGTGTCGCAATAAAGTTTCTGAAAGACAATGATATTACGGCTAGTATAGCAGACGACGAGAACATGAATGAACTCGACGAAATGCTCAAGAGAAAGCGAGAGAAGCGGGGCCTACGCCTCGCATCTAGTAGTGACTAAATAGGAGAGCACTATGTCAGACTTACTACTTGAGTCCAGTGCCCGATGGGATAAGCTTGACGCGCTGCGTATCGAATACGCAAGCTTCGAGCCATTCCTTATCGACGTAATGGAAGACCTGATGGGCTTCACTTGCACAGACGTGCAGGTGGACATCGGAAGGTACTTGCAGCACGGGCCACAGTATCTAATGATACAGGCCCAACGCTCGCAGGCTAAGAGCAGTATTGTAGCTATCTACGCAGTGTGGTGTTTGATCCACGACCCGAAGTACCGGATACTGATTATCAGTGCTGGTAGCGACGTGGCTATGGAAATCGCCAACTGGGTGATACAAATCATAATGAACTTCGACATCTTGGAATGTATGCGCCCTGATCGGAATCACGGCGACAGATCATCCGCTAAGGCGTTCGATATTCATTGGCAGTTAAAAGGAGCTGAGAAATCACCCTCAGTGGCATGTATCGGTGTAACTGCAAACATGCAGGGACGACGAGCCGACTTGCTAGTACCGGACGACATAGAGTCGTCTAAGAACGGTATGACAGAAATACAGAGACAACAACTACAACATCTCTCTAAAGACTTCACGTCTATCTGTCAGCACGGTAGGATCTGTTATCTGGGCACACCTCAGACAACCGACTCCGTTTACAATGCTTTGCCCGGACGTGGTTACAAGATCCGCATCTGGCCCGGTAGATACCCTACCCCGAAGCAAATGGAGAACTACGGAGACCACCTCGCACCTATGCTCTCAGAGCGTATGGTAGCTGACCCAACACTCCAGACCGGAGGTGGGCCACTGGGCGATCAAGGTAAGGTCACTGATCCCGTCTTGTTACCGGAAGACTCCCTCGTCAAAAAGGAAGTCGATCAAGGTACGCCTTATTTCCAACTTCAGCACATGCTGAACACAGCACTCATGGATGCTGACAGGTTCCCGCTAAAGTCGCGTAACCTGATAACCATGCACTGCAATATGCAGCAAGCCCCCGGAGGGATTAACTGGATGCCTGATAAGGACAAACGTATCAGCTTACCCGGACACCCCGACATCGTAGAACTGTACCGCCCATTCTCCGTAGCTCCCGAGCTGCACGAGTATGAAGGCCGTATGATCTACGTTGACCCCGCAGGCGGCGGCAAGAACGGTGACGAGACTGTAGCCACAGTCACGTACTTCTTACACGGCTTTGTGTTCCTAATGGAACAGCTTCCACTGGAAGGCGGCTATGCGGAGGGCGTATTCACGAAACTCTCGGCATTAGCACTAAAGCACGAAGTGAACAAGATAGACGTAGAAGCTAACTACGGTAACGGCGCATTCGCTCAGATGTGGAGGCCCGTGCTGCTAGAAGCTTACAAATCGGCAGGACACCCCGGTGCCCCTCAGATAGAGGACATCATGGAGTCAGGTCAGAAAGAACTACGAATAATCGACACACTTGAGCCAGTCATGGGCAGACACAAGTTAATTGTGAATGAACAGGTCTGGAAAGATGATATACGCTCCACGCAGAAGTATGCGATGGATCACAGAACCGTATATACGTTATGGCACCAAATGACGAAAATCAGCCGCGATAAAGGCGCACTAATCCACGATGACAGGCTCGATTCACTTGCAGGCGCAGTACGCCCGTGGGTAGACCGGATTGCCGTCGATGAGAACGCCAGAATGGCCCAGAAGCATACAGACGCTTCTGTGAAGTTCATGGCAGACTGGGTAGAGCACGGATCGCAGGAACAGATGGTAGCAGAGAATATCGCCACCAGATCCCGAGCTGGAATCGTCCAAAACAAAGCACTACACACAAATCGGAGAAAACGCAGATGAAGTACCTATTGATCGCGCTGCTCCTAACGGGCTGCACGGGATTACCCAAACTCAGCCTGACACCCGTATCCGCCGACCTGAAGGTCGGGGGGACACACGAAACAGGTACAGCGGAAGACAACATGGTGAAGGTACAGACAGGGGATACGTCCTCAGTTGACTACACCGCCGAGTTAGTCCAGCAAACGTACACTGACATTCAGGAGTACCCGACATGGCTTATCTTATCCTTCGCACTAGCCGTTGGCTTTGCATTGCCGTCACCATTTGGAGCTTATTCCAACTGGCGTCAGCGGAGAAGGCTAGAAAAGCATGTTACCCTACTAACGAACCTGCTCGCGCAGAGTCAACCGCAACCAACTAAGGAGCCATCTCATGGCAGCACCACAGACAGCAACATTATCACAGCTAGCTGACGCTAGTCACGCAGTAAACCTCATTGGCGCAGAACGCAGCCGATGGAACTCAGTTTCAGTATGTGAAGCCCCCGCAGCATCGGGTATCGTCTATGTCTCTAAGACACTGGGCGCACCTTGGCTACGTATCGGAGCTAAACTCGGATCTAACGATTCTACTTGGATAGTCGTACCCGTATAAGGAGTAGTTCATGACTTTCTTGAAAGTGAATGACAAGGAGACGCAGTTAGCCTCCACTTCTGTCCAAGAGGGCTACGAAGCCCGACAAATATCAGCAGCATTACTGGCGGCGTGGGATATAAACCCCACGACCGAGGTAACAACTATAGTGGTAGACACACTCGACCGTATCATCGCACTTGCTGACGCAGGTGGCGCGATACCCGAACCCGAACCCGTAGACCCAGAACCCAATCCTGATCCAGAGCAGCCAGTCGACCCGGATCTACCAGATCCACCAGACCCAGCAGACCCTGTGGGTGCGCCAACATCGGTTACTATTATTGAACCCGGACTCGTAATGGGGTTATCGGGATATAGTACAAGTGGGCGTCCTATCATGTACACGAGTGGCGACGGAATGGGCGAGATACTGAGTATGACATGGAACACGTCAGGTCAGCTAATCTCATGTAGCATACCCGGCTACTCAGACTTCGCTATGAACTACAGAGTGGGCGAAGTACTCGTACCACAGTGCTGGTTCAGCGGTCGGAACGACTGGCAGGACATAATCACATATCCAGAGGTAGTGGTAACCAGTATATACGAGCAAGACGTTTGGTCTGAAGGTATAAACTGGGTACCCGTTGAAATGTACCTGATAGCAGGTAGTGTAACAGGCGTAGCCAATGGCTCGTACCACTGCCCACTAGAAGCTATGTCCGGACAGAACGGTATAGGCGCGTGGGTGCAGATCACCTTCACGGATGGCGAAGCTACCAACACCATACCCAGCTACCTACACGGTGGCGAAGGTGGGGCTGAGTGGGACGAAGGCTATCTCACAGGTGAGACGTACAAAGTTGATTGCTCGGCGATCCCAGGATTCGTAGGGTACAACAGCCAGCCACTGGTGCAGATCATAGGTATGACACTCTCAGAAGATGACGAGGGCGGCGAAGGCGGCGACGGCGAAGACGACGAAGAATGGTACGACGACGACGACGACTAAGGATAACCCATGTTAGCAACACTAATAGTAAACGACCTGCCAGCAAAACTGTTGCAGGAAACAACCACGCTTGAAACGTACTGCCGCGACATAGAAGCCGCAGCAACTGTCTTCATTCGTAAATCACCTGAGTACGCGACACAGATACGTGCGTACGCTCTGGAAGTTAAAACAATCATAGAAGGATAGAATAACTATGAAGCCAGCCAAGGTAATCGTAGAACCATATAAGTTCCCTATCTATATCGCCACTACCGATGAGAGCTGGGAGATGCTAGACCTAGATCGCTCTGCGATGGAAGGTGCGGTTCTAACCCACAAAGGCAAGATGTACGTAGCCCTCCCTGAGGACTATGAGGAGTACGTCACATGGCATGAGGCCCACCACGTAGCTCGTATGCTCAATGGAGCACACGGCGTCCCTACGGACGCTGACGAGCACGAGGTGGACTGTTACCTCCAAGAGCACGTAGTAAGACTAATCAAATCGGTATACGCTAAGGGATTAGCGAAGGCCATCAAGAAAGGAACAAAATAATGACCAAACTAGCACGAGACGTAGACAACACGCCTGTCCAAGCGTTCACCTGCGCTGGCTCTGTAACAAGCACGGCTACTATATCAGCCGCTGCTGCAAGCGTTCCAGCGTCTGACGCAACAAACACAATAGTACGCATCGCTGCTACAGACGACTGCTTTATAGCAATCGGATCAGTAGCAACAACCGCGTCCATGCCCCTGTTCGGTGGTGGTACAGAATACTTCTCACGCCCTAGAGGCGCAGCGGTATCTGTTATAGGAACCGAAGGAACACTGTACGTCACCGAGGTAAACTAAGGTGATCGGCAACATAGGCAAGGCTGGGCTAGTAGCTCGGCCCAAGCCTCCGCAGGAGTTCCCCTATAAATTACCACTCAAACTAGGATAAGATATGTCAAACATAACACGAACCAACATACCTCCTAAGTCAAAGGGTGATACCCTTACGGCTGCGGAGCTTAACACAATGAACGAAGGTGTAAACATATTGCTAGGCGACATCGTCACCGATGGCGTTACACCCTCACACCGACTACGCGCTGGACTGGCAACAGGCAGCCTCTACGTAATAAACTTACAGGCAGGATAATCATGACTAACATCATAAACACATTAGGCGTAGATACGCTATCATTGCGTGGCGCAGGAGCCGAGTTTAACAGCTTCTCACGCTTCTTTAAATCTAAGGATGAGGCATTGGCTTCAGTCGCTAACGGCGACTACGTCCCTACTCCGGGCGTCGTCAACGCAGTCCTGATGATGGGCGAAGGCATTATGGTATATGACTTCACCCTGCTGGACTTCGTAAACATTACAGAACTGTCAGCAGCAGCTAACCAGTCACCTAAGTTCATCGAACTCGATGGAGCTAACGACTACGTTTCACTGCCTACTCTTGCAGGCGGCTCTGAAGACGTACTAGACTGGACTAAGTCATGGTCAGTGGGTATCACGCTAGTTGGTGTCGAGCACGTCTCTGACGCCCTGTGGATGTCACTGTTCTCATCAGGTGGAAACCACATCACGCTACGTCGCGGCGGAACTAACTGGGGCATGTATGTCACCAGTAACGACAACGGCTACCAGACCGGCGCTAACACATGGTACGCCCCGGCTGAGTTCGACCGTCTCCTGTTCACCTACGATCACCTCACTGCACGTCTCAAGTACTACTTGGGCAGCCCCGCAACTGGCACATACGCTATGCGAGCCAACTTGGCAGTTAACGCAACAGTCATTGCAGGTAACTCAGCCGATGGCACCTTGTCCATAGGAAAGGGCGTTGGATCTATCGTCCACTGGGACGGAGGCATCAACAACCTCGTTATATCTGACCAAGTCCTCGTAGGCCCACAGGTAGACGAGTTCTTCCAGACTGGTGAAGACTTCACTACCCACGAGTACTACCCAGACCTTACTAGCTATTGCAGACTCGGTGAAGACACCTTCCCTGCCGTAGTAGACGACAAAGGTAATGTCACTGGTGGTGTTCTGGTCAATGGAACCTCAGAAGACTTCGCAGATGTACCAACAGTAGAAGAATAAGGACAAATCCCCCATTTCACAATAATAATAATAATTTGTGTGGGGGTACCCCTCTCTACAGATTGAAATCCGGTCAGTCCCCCGTAGGGGTACTTCCAGTGGATTTAACAATCTACTACACCAGTCGTCTGTGACACAGCGGCTTTGAGCCTTACCAGTGCTAACTACGCTGTTGCGTAGTGTATCACCAATCATAGTCTACATACGTAGACCATTCACCCTAGCTGGTGCGTGTGTGAGGGGATATATCTTTTTCAATGATATCAATAGCTTAGTGAATCACTACTCAGTATAGAGAAGAGAAGAGAATGGTCAGTACATAGCGAGTGCCGTAAGGCATGAGCGTCAGTAGTACACCACCACACGCTGTACAACCTAGGACAGCCCACGCCAGCACCACCTGCCAGTACACCACTATAAGTATACTACTATAATAGTATCACTATAATACATACGTATGATAGTACACTACTAAGCATACCACCGGGGGTGGTACAAGGCATGAGCTACGCTCATAGACGCTACGCATCCCACGGTTGTTTAGTCCGTTCCACTACGGTGCTAACCACTCGCTACGCTCGTTACTCTCCGACATCATCACTCAGTCGTACGTCACTCGTACAGTACTCAGTGACGGTGGGGCTGTCACTTCCGTGCTTCCTCACTCCTCCTCCATCGCTCTTCAGTCGTATAGTTTATCACCTTCGTTACACTACCTAACCGTGGTATGCTCCGCTTGGCAGCTCACACTGCTGCCCTCCGGTTGCAGTGCTCACCCACTGCATACACTGGGTGTGACGGCTGTAAACGCCTCACACCTCGTGTACTAACTGCATAACACACTGTTGTGTGTCACTACACACTACATGCCACCGCTCGCTGCGCTCACTGAACACTCTGTCACTCGCTACGCTCACTCCTTACGTGTACGCTTCAGCACATCACCTTCGTCGCCACATACTTGTGTACGGCACGCTTCGCTTTGCCTACAAGTATACGTGTCAACTACGGCGCAAAGGGCTGCCCGCAGCCCGTGCTTACAGCTTCTGTCACTAGGTATTCGTGGTTCCCACTCACTAACTCCACGCGCATGGCTTCGCCTGCGTGTCGTAGTACGCCGCGCAGCGTTGCGTTAGTTGCTAGGGTCGCTTGCGCTCCTCCTAGCACTACACTCCACTACCCCAATCGTAGAGGCCACACCAACCTATTCTGTCAGGGCTGAAGCCCTTCCATTCTAGGACTTGGTGTTAGCACTCTACTCTCCCTTGTCATAGAACAGCACAGCCCTATGGGTCTGCACTGCCACCTGCGGTGGACATCTATGCCTACGGTATGGGGTTGCGGCTGATGACCATCTGAGAGAGTCGGCCTCCCTGCTCAATCATTCGTATTCTTCTGTTACTCCGGGGCAAGCGGCGCAAGCGCCTCACATCAATGATACGTACACTACGTGTACATCATTGAAGCGTTGCTCCTCGTAACATAACAATACTCACCCACTCGCAAGCTCGCTAGGGCTACGTGATTGACAGGGCTGCGGTCAGCAAGCTGCCCTTGGGTTCACTCCGTTCACCAGACACGCTTCTCTCAGACACTGAGCACGTAGCTCGATGAGCTACATACTCAAAGCTAAAAGCTTTCTAAAACAACCCTCTGGAGTACGTGATCATGAAAAACCAACAAACCTACGCAGTTGTAGACACAGACACTGGCACACTCATAGGTTCAGAACTTACCTACGAAGAGAAGAACCAGTGCCTCTTCCTCCACGGAGATACACACCTCACCGTGTTCAAAGAAGCACCGAGCCTAGAGATGTTCTTCTACGGCAAGGCAGCAGATGCCTACTCAGACGCTGCTGAAGCCTACGCAGACCACGACAAGGAAGCCGAGGAACGGTTCGTAAAAGAGTCCAGAGCTTGGAACAACATAGCTTACGACTACGAGCTAGCCCAAGACGCCAAGAACGGCGACTACACATCAAACACACCTCGCTTACAAGACGACAATGGAGAGTACTCATCATGAACTACATAGACACACTGAAAGCAGAAGTAACATCAATACTCGACCAAAAGGAACTGAGCAGCAGCGACATTCGCAGACTCGGCTACTTAGAGAGCCAAATCAACCGCACCACCATCCAGCTTGACTATTAGGGGATACATCATGACACAGACACCTTGGTACTGCATTACAAACAAGACTGGCTACGACGCAGAGTACGAAGCCCAAGCAGATGGTATCGTCATATACGACGACATCGACCTTTCAGTAGAATTAGACATACTCATTGCTGCACTCAGCGATGAGATCATACACATGACAGTGGGAGAATAACATGAGCCTCAAGACAATCTACATACTCTCAGCCATAGCGATCCCAGTCGCTATATTCGCACTCACCCAGTACGCACTTGTAATCTTTGGAGCATAACATGGACATTATCGAGACTTTCATAGCATCAACGGTTGTATTCACTATAACCTTCGTAGCACCAGCGTTCGTCATCTTTAACTTATACTTGGGAGCATAATCATGAACACATACACAATCAAGCGTGGCAATCACTTCAATAACGACATCAACAGCATGGTGTTACCAATGAGCGAGCTTGAGTTCAGGCTCGCACACATAGAGTGGGAGAGAGGGGTCATGATTCAGGACGCCTTCTCTAACCTCAACGCAGATGAGCGTGAGTTCATCAAGACAGGACTCACTCCTGAGCTGTGGGACACACTCTTCGGCTCAATCGAGATCGAAGACGAGCACGGAGACTGGGACACACCCAGCAAGTACTACATACAAGAGCAGGATGGTCGGCTTATTGCCAACCCACCAGCTCCGATGCCATCGGGCGTCAACCACTGGGAGCCTTGCGACCCATTAGAAGACGCAATCAAATTCCTGTGTTCTGAACAGGAAGACTTTAGTGACACAAACTACTAAGCTCAACCAACCAACATACCCTTAAACATTGGAGAAACACATGAACATAATCTCAAACGCAACTACTCAGCTACTCACCGAAGCAACTAAGGTCACTTTCGACGACCAACGCACCTCGGTAATGGCAGTACTTCACGAGATCGCCAAGGATCGCGGCGACCTCAACCACAAGGACGCTCGTGCCCAGATGATGAAAGCCATCAACTGGTCAGGCGGATGCTTAGACGCAGACGCAGAGACGCTCCTAGACGACGTACTAGACGAGCTAGGCGCAGAAGGCTGGCTTGACGACGAGAGTGGCGAACTGCTACTCTCAGACATCAAGAACGCAGAGTTCAACGAGCTTATCTTCGACTTGGTATCACAAGAAGAAGCCAACTACGAGCCAACAGATACTCCTTACGTCTGGAGCACAGCTCAACAAGACCTCATGAGCCTCGTACCAGCAGGACATCCCAAAATGTTCAGGCAGTACGACAAGGCTCATGGCGTAATGGCAGCACTCAACAAGATGCAAGCAGTCGGCTACACCGCCGACCCAGCTCTCTTGGAGATCGCTGACTTGTACACATGGCTCAGTGACAACCGTGAGGGGGATGGAGACTCCCTCACCCGCAGAGTCCAGTTCAACAAGTACCAGAGCTACATCAAGCAAGATCGCACACTGTTCTTCACACAGACTCTAGATTTTAGAGGACGTATGTACTACAGAGGACTGCTGAATCCATCTAACCTTGGCGACTTCGGCAAGGCAGCATTCCAGTTCGCAGAGCGTAAGCCAGTCACCAAGGCAGGCTACGAGGCCATGTGCATCCACTACGCCAACGTAGCAGGCAAAGACAAGATGAGCATCAAGGCTCGCAAAGCTTGGGCTAACAAGCACGGTGTGGCTCTTGCACGCAGCATTAAGTGCAAGACAGTCGCCGAGATCCAAGAGATCACTGGCGAAAAGAAGATCTTCTGCCTCTACACAGCAGCTCAAGAGTGGCTTCGGGTCACTCGCCTGCTTAGTAACGGACATTCAGCCTCATCAGGCTACATCGTACGTCAGGATGGCAAGTGCAACGGAGTACAACACGGAGCCGCATTGGCTAAGTGCCAGAACACAGCCATCAACGTCTCATTGGTAGCACAAACTACCTCAGAGACGCCTGCTGACATATACCGAGTCTTCCTCGATGCCCTAGTCGAGAAGATAGGACACGATCACGGTGGCTTGATCACCCGTGACTTCTGCAAAGATCCTGTCATGACACGAGGATATGGTGCTGGACGTCAGGCTATCATGAACTCCATGTATAGCAAGCTACAGAAGGCTCAGAAAGCCGACTACACCGTACCACGCCAGATGCTCATGGGCCTACTCGTAGACACCGTGGACGACGAAGGCGAGCCGATGAAGTCAGTACTCATGAACCTCATCATGGCTACATTGGACGAGGTCATAGCAGGCATGTCGATGCTAACAGATACACTGCGCGACGCCCTCAAGGACAGGGCAGCACAGGCACTGAGCACATACTGGAAGACAGCAGACGGATTTCCCGTTCGCGTCGAAGGCGAAGTGCTACACTCGCATTGCTTCGATATACTCCACCTTGAGCAGCCTGTCTGGGAATCAGATCAGTTCTACAACAAGCGTTGGGTTGTACGCAACGAGCAAGAGAAGTCAGTATCACCTGAACTGTCAGAGCGTGCTACGATTAAGGGCATTGCACCTAACTTCGTACACAGCATAGATGGCAACCACGTACGGGCCATCGTGATGGAGACAGCCGCTGACATCATACACACACATGATGACATCGGAACACACGCTGCGGATTACTTCGCAGTCAACGCAACAGTCAGACGAACCTTCGTAGGCTTGCACACTCAGTTCGATTGGATGGGCAGCTTAGAGCATTACAGCGAAGTCAACGTAAGACGACTCACTGGAGGCTACGATGTCACAGAGGCACTCAAAGCTACGTACATGTTCTCGTAATTCGAGAGCATGCTTCCCACTGATATTCCTAGCGCACTACGTGCAGGAAATCAGCTCCAGCACAAGGCAGGCGTCCCCCGAAAAGGGGGACTCTAAAGGTGAGTAAAACACTCAAACAACATAATCGGAGATACATCATGGAATTTACAGTAGAAGAGAATGGCTTTAACGGATCACTCAACGTATGTTACAACAACTGCGTAATAGGCAACGTCACCACATTCGACGACGCTTACGAGTTGATCGAGATAGCACAAGCAGAACTGGACTACGAGCTATGAAGTATAGCCACGTCAGTTGGGATGGCCGCCGTTACATTGTGACGGTGGATGGAGCAATACGTGGAACCTTCCACACACAGCGCACCGCGCTTACATACTTAAATTCTATCACTTAATCGGAGCAACACACTATGATACTCATCGAACGCAGTGAATACCTTGGCGTCTACAACAACAAGAGCGCCAACTCAATGGCAGAAGTCCCTTTCCGCGCAGCACTACGACGCGGCAACGGCCCTGAAGCCAACTGGATCAACCTCGGCTACTGCACAACTGAAGCAGTAGCGGCGAAGATTTACAACATGTACGCCGTGAACTTCTTCGGCAAGGGTGCAATCCTGAACGACGTGACTCTCTCAGCAGATGAGCAGGAAGAGTTCAACGCATTCATTCAGGCGAAGCCTAAGCGCATCGAGAGATTCGATGAAGCCTTCGCAGTCGCAGCCAAGCTCAAAGCTGGCGGCCACGTCTTCCGTACTCACCTGAGCATCAGGCGGCAAGAAGTAGGCATAAAGGGATAAAACCACCTCTCCAAGTAAGCAGCAGCACCCGGCATTCGGTAACTGCCGCTTCGGAGAGTAACCACAGTCCTGCTAGGCACCACCTCACCAAGTGTTGGGGAGACGGCAGCAGGTCAACTGGAGACGTGGCTCCCCCTTGGTACAGGAACAGTACCCGCTGGCACCGTACTGCCACCCAAATTCAATGGAGCATGACATGAACCCGTGGTTTACTTACCTCATCGTAGCAATATTCACCATCGCAGCATTCGCAGTGCTTGAAACCATAGCGTTCTCAGCACCGTGGATGTACACCACTACCTTCATCATCATGATGGTGTGTAACTTCTTCGTGCAGCTTGTCTGCATTGTTAACATCATGCACAAAGCATAGGGCCGGGAAACCTAGAGCACCAGTATTCTACGAATCCTGGCCGCTAGCACGGAGGCAACTAAACCCGTTAGCTGATAGCTTCGCGATCAGCCACACCCCCAACCCGGGATAAACCAGTTTAAGATTAAGATTGGAGATTAAGATGAACGACTCACGAGGAACATGGTTGCTAGTAGGCTGCTTCATGCTCTTAATATTAGAAGGTTGTGGCGGTGGGGGCGGTAGCACAGCTACCCCAGCCCCCATCGCA
>Ga0209089_10001880_pt1 | contig 18910 bp, 15 predicted proteins | sample ArcticOcean_MG_C_FD_187431 | JGI IMG/M metagenome (GOLD analysis project Ga0209089, IMG submission 187431) | Marine microbial communities from western Arctic Ocean - ArcticOcean_MG_CB2_150 (SPAdes) (version 2) | ecosystem: Environmental > Aquatic > Marine > Oceanic | place: Arctic Ocean: Canada... | reverse complement strand
ATAGATTTAGCAGAGGCCACCGGACCCTTGAATGCGGGAACAGTAAGTTCACTAGAAGTTATAGTGAGAAATGAAGGAAACGCAGTTGATTCGGTTTACAAAGTCACTGTTACTGATTCTTGCCCTCTATTAGATGTTGGAGGAGCTGAAGAATTGGAGAGTATTGCTATTGAGATGGGTAACAACCTAACTCAAATTCTTAATATTTCAACTTCTGACAGCCACCCTACAAAGAACTGCGTGATTGAAATCTCAATACAATCAAGAGGTGATGTGGATGCAGGGCGTTCACAAACAGCCGATTCAGATGAAAGTACTGTCAGTATCGTTGAAGACCGCGGCGAAAATTCCGATGGAGACGGCACCTCGGACAACGATGATGATACATCAAATGATGGAGATGTTATCTCTCAGAACTGGACCCCTATTTGGCCGGGCGCCGCGATATTTGCCCTTTTCTTAGGTGCTTTATCCCGACGGAGATTGTGAAAAAAAAATATCACTTTTTTGAACCTATCAAGGTATATTCGCATATGATACGCAACACCTTTGTTTGAAACTACTACAATCTCACTACTCTAACAGCCCCAACCTATATTTGCGGAACTTAATTCCACGAATTAGCAATCGTAGGCTTGAGCCTGTTCAACCATAAGGAAGTGACTGGAAAATGGCAAAAGACGATGGCGGCCCTAAGCACTTTGGAACCATCATCGGTGCAACATTTGCAATTCTAATTATTGTGATGATGTTGTCAATGACTTTGGTTACTGCAAACAAGGAAACTTACTACTCTGCATATGTCACAGAGGCTAAAGATGAAAAAACCCAATTAGCTCAAGTTACAGACATGAGATCTAGTCTTAGTGGCGACCCTGGTGGAGAAGGTTACAAGATACGTAACACACTTTCAACTCCAATGTTAGTGAACGATTGGGAAGAACCACATCGTACAATGCTAGTAATTGCTGGTACCGAAAAACCAATTGATGAAACTGAAGCAACAGCAATTTATCACTTCGTGACTGAACTAGGTGGTAAGGTAATCGTCGCGACAGACGGTAAAAATGCCAACCGATTAGCAGTTAAGTTCGGAGTCACCTACTTTGGTGATCCCCTTCTTGATGAAGAACAAAGTTGGCAAACCTATGATGATGAAGGTGTTGCTGGAAACAATAACCCCACAAATGTTTGGGGTATTTCTGGAATTAGAAATGATATTGTTTCAGGTGAGCAGTTTGGAATGAACCCAATGGGTTGTAGCGATGCCATGCTTGATGAGAGAAGTGATGATCTTGACCACTGTCGTATGCCTGTAATGTTCAAAGCTCCTACAGCAATGCGTTGGGAAGCACTACCTAGTGATGTTCTCGGTAGTGATGATTACATCCAGAGAGATGTGAATGTTCTATCAAAGGCAAGCGAAGGTTCTTGTATTGACAGAATGAATACAACAGACTGTGATGCACAAGATAACCCCATAAGTAATCTATCTCTTATCCTCAGAATTGATTATCCTAATGTAGAAGTCCTCGATGAACGAAAAATCCCTGGAGGAGATGGTGCTTCATTTGGCTCCCTAAAGGCTACTGGTTCAATTGTGTTCATCGCTGATGATGAAGTGATTTCAAACAGGTTTTGGTCAGCCGCTAAAGCAGCAGAAACTGATGTTCGTCAAGATTGTGACGTTGAATCCACTTCCTGTTGGCAACGACATCTCGAAGGCGATAATGGCTGGAAAGGCAATGACGCCTACTTCAAAGCACTAATTTATGACATGATGGAATTTGACAACGAAATGTTGCCATTCAGTATCAAACTGAAAATGGAAGAGTTCCGTATTGTATTTGATGAGAGCCGACACGTAACTGGCACTCTTTCCAATCCATTCACAGAAACCATGAGTACCATTGTTTTACTCACTTCGGATAATTTCCTAAAGTGGCTAATCGTACTCAATCTCTTACTACTGCTACTTGTAGCCATTATGGTAGTACCAGAAAAGGAGAACTGGCGACATGTTTTCGACCTAACTCGATTCCGTGAACGACCGGACAAAATTGACCCAAGTACCTACAAACAAAGAATGCGTGAAGCACTGATGACAAAAATCAGAGTTTTCTATGATTTAACCCGTGACGAGATGGCCATAAAAACACCAGCTGAAATCCAATCAATGATAGGAGACCCACGATTAGTTGAGTTAGCCTACTCACAAAATGTATCATATTCCCCCGAAAAACAGCGCGAGTTGCTTCAGACAATTCGCCGATGGGGTAAAAAGTAAAACACCGATGAGAAGAAAATGGAGAGATGAAAAATGGTACAAGCACCACCCCCCCCGCCTGGAACGAATCAAGCCGCTGGAGGCGCAGCCGCGCCGCCACCACCAGCAGCAGTAACGCCCGCCGCACCCGCGGTTCAAGCAGCTGCTGCGCCAGCGACACCGAAACACCAAAGTAGCCCTGAAGTGAAAGAAAGACTAGCAGCCGTAGGCGCTATTGGACAAGCAATTAGTGCTGAAGTCCAAAAAGTAATTATCGGCAAAGCGCACGTGATTGACAATGTTCTTGTCAACATTCTTGCAAACGGTAACTTACTTTTCGAAGATTATCCTGGTCTAGCTAAGACTTTGATGACTAACACCTTCGCTGACGCACTTGGTTGCGACTTCAAGCGTGTTTCGTTTACCCCCGATTTGCTACCAGCAGATATCACTGGAACCAACATTTACGATGCTAAGAAAGGTGAGTTTACCTTCAAGCCTGGTCCAATCTTCTGTAACCTACTACTTTCTGACGAGATTAACCGTGCTCCACCTAAGACTCAAGCTGCTTTGCTTGAGGCTATGCAGGAGAAGCAAGTGACAATCGGTACTGTGACCCACAAGTTGCCAGCACCGTTCCTAACAATGGCTACACAGAACCCTGTGGAGCAAGAAGGAACTTACCCACTACCTGAAGCACAACTTGACCGTTTCATGTTCAAGATGAGCGTTGGATACCCAGACCGTGCAGATGAGGACGAGATCCTTGCTCGCCGTATTCAGAGAAAGAAAGATGCGGTTGATGTTGATGTCATCACTGATCCACAGCGTGTGATTGCAATGCAGCAAGCGATTGAAGATGTCTATGTTGACCCTGCAATACGCATGTACATGGTTGAATGTGTAGCCCGCACACGCGAGGACCCACGAGTTCTAGTCGGTGCCTCGCCAAGAGGTTCACAAGCCCTACTCAAGACAGGTCGAGCCGCAGCAGCAATGCGCGGACGAGACTTCGTAACGCCTGATGACGTTAAGTCAGTGGCAGTTCTAGCATTGGCTCACAGATTAATTCTAAAGCCTGAGCACCAAATTAAGGGTCTTGAAACCGACGAAGTTATTCAGACAATCCTTGGACAGGTACCTGTCCCAACTGTCTGATTAATTCAATAAACTCAGACATGCGGAATGGAGGGAATAGTTGAATGGCATGGAGCCGCAAATCAGCCATGTTTGGTAGTTTAGCGATAGCGCTATACCTGCTCGGCTTGACTCTACGAAACCATCAACTCGTGACTGTTGCAGTTGTTTTGCTCTCGTTCTTGACTTGGGCAGCACTTCGTGCCGCGCACGCAGATGTGTCGGCAAGTGGACGCAGAATGGAAGAGCGCTCTGATGAAGAAGCAGGGGCTTCTCTCAGCCGCTTAGAAGCAATGCGTAAACTCAGTTCAGCACGAGTTTTTGAAGATGGCACCGTTGACATCACTCTCAAAGTACAGAATATGTCACCTCTTTCCAAAGTATTGGAAGTTAGAGATAGCCTTCCAGAAGTCATGCGCATTAAAGAAGGGGCGAACTACATTCTGATGGAACTCGGCCCACGCCGTGAAACTGTTATCGAATACACCGTTGAGTGTCCACTGCGTGGATTCTACACTGTTGGACCTGTCTGCATCCGCATTCAAGATTCATTCGGACTATTCCATAAGGAAAAGGAATTACATGTCTATGACGACTTCCTTGTTTTCCCTAAGACCGAGGACCTAAAGGATGCATTTGTCAAGAGTAAGGTGCCTAAGATTTTCACTGGTGCAGTCAACATTCGCCAGCCGGGACCTGGTTCTGAATTCTACAATCTTCGTGAATACATTGCTGGTGACCCGATGAAATCTATCAACTGGCCTGCTTATGGCAGAACTGGAAAATTGATGGTTAACGAACGTGAACGTGACGCGGTTAGTGACATAATCCTGATTCTAGATAGTCGAGCTGTCTCTGAAACCGGACCTGTTAGCAGGAACTCACTGGTCTACGGAACTCGAGCGGCCGCTTCACTAGCATCCTTCTTCCTTTCAAGAAGAGATTCTGTTGGACTGGTTTCATACGCTGACGAAATCATCAGCGTTGACCGTGACACAGGTAAGAAACAACTGTATATTATTCTAACAAAATTAGCAGGTGCAATGGCACGAGGTTCTACACCATTACAAGTGGTGACTAACCGTATCCTACCCCATATTAACAAGGGAAGCCCGATAATTATTCTATCATGCTTAGAAGACGACAGTACAATCGTCAACGCTGTTCGTGATCTACGGGCCCGTGATTTTGACACAACCATTCTCACACCATCAAGCCTTGAGTTTGAATTCGATGCTCGGCGTCTGGATAGAACCGGATACGAGGTTCTCAAGACTGAGCGTGACATTCTCATTAGCGAGTTGCGGGGCCTTGGTGCCTTTGTGATGGACTGGGAGCCAGATATGTTGCTCTCAACTGCACTAGCAGGGGCAAGAGGATTCTAGGTGGTATTGAAATGACACAGCCGGGAGTTAGCAAAGATACTAGTCACCTGTACGATGCTAAGAGGGTTAGTTCTGCCCCTCCGAGCCGAAAAAAGCTCGCTGCTAAGATGTCCGGAGGGTCATCAGAAATACCAACGGACGCAATTCCTAAAGTTCATATTCCGTCCTTTGTTGAAAGTTTATTTGGCGGACCTTTGGTTCCAAAAATGAAATTCCTTCCAGCAGATAAAATGGTTCAAACATTGCAAATGGCTGCTGGCGCAGTAATGATAATGCTGGGTGTTCTCACTTACATCGTCACACCTGTGTCAGGAACAGCATGGTTTTGGTTTGGAGAAACCATTGGTGTTGAAGTGATTGGTTTGGCAATACATTTGCTACTCGTACTCAGCGCAATAGGATGTGGCTTTTGGGGAATTATTTCTCGAGATTCAAGGTTTCTACTTATCTCCTATGTATTGTTCATCATCGTGTCATTCCGGTTTGCAGCCAGTAAAGTAAGTTTTGAATGGCTCTCATTTGATGATGAACTGCTGCAGAAAATTGCATTAGTCGCTTACGCAGTATTATTGGTGATGTACATTGAATTGACCAATGGCGTCATCCGCTTCTCTATGCTAGACACCAGTATTCGAACTGGTGAAGTCTATGTGATGAATGTCAAGAAAGTCTTGACTAAGTACCACATTAGCCTAGTAATCACTCCGATAATTGCTGCAACAGTTGCAATTACAACATTATTATTCAAAGATGTAATATCAGGTTTTGTAGGATTATTTTCTGAAATTTCTGCTTTAAGACTAGAGGAAAGTGTTGAACTTGAAAGCGTGTATGGAGTTGCTTTAGGAACCATGATTGTATTCATGTTGGTTGCTATTGTTTTCATTGCTGATATTCCTGGCCGTTACCAGAAAATGCGTGAAGGTGGCAGCAGCGGTGAAGAAGGCAGCAGCGAATAACTGACTAACACTAATTCTCAAGGAATGAGAAGGTCAAAGTTTTTTGCAATTGCAATCAAAGCGTCTTGGGTCTGACCATCACAAACCGTGTAATGTAAGGCATGGTCTCTCCTCCCTTCATCTAAACGAGTCAATTCCAAAGCTGATTGGCGAGCGAATTCTTCAATCTCAGATCTAATTGAAAAATTATTTCCTATTGCCTCCCCGACAAGGCACAGGATAGAAATTGGTTCACCCTGATTCGGCGTCGGTAGTCCTGGACTTTGTGAAAGTAGGCGCATTGCGTGGGATGCCATTCTTTCTGAAACCAAAAATCGAGCTTCGTTTGGTCTTGCGCGAAGCGACCAAACTCGAATCCGAGCACGGTCTAGCAGTGTCGTAGCGTCTGCAACAACCTTAGCAACTGACATCACTCCTGACAATCTCATTGTTAATGGCACCAGATGTGGGAGGCATCCTACAGCACACACCCTTGGCTCCCCTGTTGCTATAGATGGCCCTATACAACTACCAAAATTATTCGGCTCATGCAAAGGCCTCAGCCTCAACGGGATTCCTTCTTTTCTAAGTGGCTCAACTGCAAAGGGGTGTAAAACCGGTTCACTAAACAATGCTAACTCTTGCGCCTCAGTGTATGATAAATAAGGTAAATTACGAGATGGAATGGCCCACCTAGGCGATAAAGCCAATACGCCGGGAACATCTCTCCAAATGGTTACTTCTGATGCATTCAATACCGCAGCAAGAGAGGTCGCAGTCAAGTCAGAACCACCTCTTGCAAGCAGGCCAATACCCTCATTATACACACCATACCAACCAGTGACCACTAACACAGATGCATCTGGAAGATTAATAGATTGAATCGTTGAATTGATATCAATAACAGATTCCCCCTTTGCTTTGTGAATCTTTATGCCAATTTCTTCTGACCAAATAGGCATACTATCAATTCCATAAGCAGCAACTGCTGCAGAAACTGTAACACTGCTCAACTGTTCACCAGTAATTTGTGCTCTGATGCGTGACCTTTGTGATTGTACATCACAATTATCCAAAAGAGCACCTGCAAGGCCTGCTAAAGCATCCTGAAACTTACAATAAAACACGTCATTAACCAATGCTGGTGATATCTCTAGGTGCATCATCTCAATTGAAGTAACAAAAGCAGATATTGATTCTCTGTCATTTCTCTCTAATCTCTCGAGTATTCTGTCAGTAACCCCGTGTAATGCTGAAACTACAACTAGGGTTTTTTCACAGTTTGATTCTGCTATTCTCTGAACAACTGCTTCAAGGTCACTTGACTCTTTTAGACAAGAACCCCCAAACTTGAATATTTTTACTTCACTCATTAGACCAACCTCCCTGTAAAGATAGGTCAGACAAAACGAGACGTGCCGAAGATTCGACCACAGCAACAGCCCGTGGGGCAATTACGGGATCATGTCTCCCAAGTACCACAAGTTCCTCTTCTTCACCCGACACGAGGTTGAGGGTTTTTTGTGATTGCGAAATACTACTTGGTGGTTTGAAATGAACCATTACGAATAGGTCTCCACCTGTAGCCATTCCTCCGAGTGCGCCATCGGCCCGTATTCCAGTTGGTTTCGGGCCATCATCAGTTTCGCTCCATGTGTCGTTATGTTCACTGCCACGCATTTGGCTGGCTTTGGTGCCTCGGCCAAATTCAACTGCTCTTGCCGCAGGAATTGCCATCAAGGCTTTTGCTAAAGCAGGTTCAATTCCATCATACCACGGCTGACCAAATCCTAGTGGCAGGCCTGAAATTCTCAACTCGACTGAACTTCCGATTGAATCACGCTCAGAACGCATTTTCTCAACTAACTTCACCATTTTTCCAGACGCAGTTTTGTCACGGCAGCGTGTTCTTTCAAAATCTTGGCCAGAACCCGCTGGTAGCATCTCAATTCCAGCAGATACAACATCACCAATTGAATGGACATGTGCTTCAACCTGCCAATCTGAATTTTCTTCAATTGGCCTACATAGATTGGCAGCAGCAACCAAGCCGGCTGTTAGCCGAGCGCTATTCCCACCACCCCCACGCAAATCAGAATGGCCCTTGCTACGAATCAATTCAGGCAGGTCTGCGTGGCCAGGGCGGGGGTGGTTTGGAAGAAATGAATAATCAGAAGACCGAGCGTCTTTATTGGCAATTATCAACAGTATTGGCCAACCGGTTGTGAATCCTTCATTGATGCCACTCATAATGTGACACTCGTCATCTTCACGACGTTTTGAGGATAAATGACCACCAGGGCTCCTTTTGGACAAATCATCAGCGAGAGATTCCGCATCAATCTTGATTCCAGGGGGTATGCCTTCGACTAAGGCTCCAACAACCAAACCATGGCTTTCACCAAACAAGGTTACCGCTAATGTGTCACCCAAACGCATAGACAGGATTCCACCTCCTCAACTATTCAACCCAGACATCAGTTACGATTGTTTTGTAGCCACGTTGTTCTGCAAGTTGAATAATTCTCCTCAAAGTCACTTCACTTTGTATTGGAATCACAGCAGCAATTGCAGGTCCTGAACCAGTTATACCCGCAGCCCGTGCACCCCACACAAGCAAATCATTGGATAATCGACGACCTTTTGCATCTCCCAAGGCATTGGCAGTAGCCCTGCCGTTCTCGGTTAACGCAACGAGAAGAGAGCCTTGCTCCATTGCTGCTATCGCTTTCTCGAATTGCGGCGCAATTTGGGAAAATCTCTCTGGGTCGGGCAATAACTCACGTTCTCCTCGTGGGAGAATGAGAATTTTCCAGTCCTCAGGGTCAACAAATTCACCCTCCAATATCACGCCTTCTGCCGCTGGTAAATTTGGATTAACGATTTTCCATCCCGGCTCAACAGCAGACCAAGAATCATCGACGCTGCCAGTAAAGGATACACCTGCAGCCAACTGAGCCCTAGATGCTAAATCAACAATGTCAGCGTTCGACAATTCAATTTTTGTCGCATCCATCAAAGACCTGATAGCAGCGACTGCAATTGCTGCTGAACTTTTCAATCCTAAACCCATTGGAATGGTACTACGTGCTTGCCAGAATAGTTCATCGGCTGGTTTCTCTAAACCTGCCTCAACCCACGCATCCACGGCAGCATCCAAAACACCATTTGGGTCTTCAACGCCTTTGCCCGGCTTATCATCTCTTAAACGGACTTTTACTGACAAGTTAATTCCCAATGAACAGCCATAGCCAGCGCCAAGAGCATGAAGCAGACTTACGCCGCCATGACCTTCACCCTGACCAATAACACCCATTCACTTTTCCTCCACATCTCCACTAATTGCCTGACCGATATGTCGCCCTGCAGTTCCTGCAGCACCGAGAATATTCATCCCCGCCTCAAGGTGCGTGACGGAGACTGTCTTTTCAAGGTTTAACACAAGACGAACGGTCTCGGCCTGTTGTAAGAACAGCTGACCCTCACCAAATTGTTCATTATGGAAGCGAACCAAAAGTAGTGGTCTAGGCTCAATTTTCAAGCGCCCAACAGCAACCGCCCTTGAACCGGATTGAGAAACTACCAACACTTCATCACCAGCCACTAATTCTGAGAGGTATTTGGTTGAACTATCAGCCATGAGAATATACGAGTGAACCGGCCCAGCATTAATTCTAAAAGGACGTGGGGGAACAAATTGAGATGACAAGGTCTCACCGTGGACGAGAGCTAAAAGCGAAGCACTAGAACCAACCAGCACACCTTCACCAATTTCTAACATCTGTACTAAATCTACACATATTCGGTCACCCATTCCACCAGTTTCAACACTCAAAACCTGTAATTCCACAAGTTCAGGTGATTCTGCCATCACTTCCGAACTTGATTCACTGACATCACCTAAATCTGATAATCGTTGAGCCGCAATTTGTTGAGCAACTCTCCAAATCCCCTCATCATCTGGGAGGATGAGGGCGTCAACGCCCCTCTGAAGTGCAAATGCCGCACCTTGCAATTGATCGGTGTTTGAGATTGTAGCCGCTAGTTTGGTGCTAGTTTGGTCGGCAGCAGCAACTAAGTTTTCAAGTGGAATCATCTGCCAATCTGGACAGTCAATGAGTAACCAATCAGCTAATCCAACGAACTCTAATGCTGCCGCTTGGCCCTCATCATTTTCGATTTGGATGAAAGCGCCAATGGTTCTGCCATCACAATCAGTAACTGCTCCATCATCAACTTGGTATTTCCTAATTTGAGTTTCATCACTAGCCCAATCCGGGAAGGGTTCTTCCTTACTGCTAACCAAAGCATCAGCAGGATGCTCTGCCACATCATCTTTTGAAGAAAGCCATAATTCCACAAAAACACCTCAATTATTACCTAATTTGCCTAAACTGTCTCGGAATGATTCAACTAAATCTTCCATATCATCTGCTTCGTCTGTATCAAATTTGAATCGCCCATCAGCATCCCACGGAATCCCATGAACTACCTCAACAATCTCAGCGACTCTAGCCGCTGGGTCGGAATCTGAGAAAATTTGTCTACCCATACACACTCCACCAGCCCCAGCCGCCATTGCTGCTCTCACAGTTCTGACGACTGATTTGAAGTCATCTTGTTTAGAACCACCAGATATCAACACTGGAATTGGCACCGAAGATGTGACTTGTTGAAATGACTCAATTGAGCCAGTCCAAGGAACTTTTACGACATCACAGCCCAATTCCCAACCGATTCTTGCGGCATGAGCAACAGCATTGGTCTCATCACCTTCCAAGACATTCAAGTTTGGTCCGCGTGGGTAAATCATACCTAGAAGGGGCACACCCAAAAAGTGACATTCATCTGAAACAGAGGCCAAAAAATCAAGCATTTCTGGCTCGTTTTCATTACCAAGATTTACTTGAACACTCACACCGATTGCACCTCTCTCAAGTGCAGATACAACAACATTGCTCGGTTCACCTGCTAACACTTTGAAGTCTGATTTTTCACCTCCATGTCGAGTAGAAACTGATAGATGAAGCACCCATCCACCTCGCCAATTTTCTCTAGTATCCGATTGATGATGTGAAAGAGGTCCGCGATGGCACAGAATTGCATCCGGACCTCGGCTAGATGTAAGAGCGCTAACTAACTCACCAACATCACTTAGACCCGAAACTGGCCAATCAGACGCCCCGTGGTCAATAGGTATCCATACCCCTCGGCCGGTTGGAAGTAATTGCTTTAGGCGCTCGTGTTTCAATTCATCAACCGTGATTTCTGACACTACTTACACCTCTTCCGCCCCTACGGGGCGGCAACTATGCTAAAGTCTGTCCGACCGTTTAATTATCCAAAATTTTAGTGAAATCCAGTGCTATACCCGATTACAGAGAGAATCTAAGATGAAAATCTCACATTTCTAAATCGACTATTAGAGGGGCATGGTCAGAGACAACTAAGCCTCCCTCACGCATAACTTCTGCTGATTTGAATAAGTCCTTTGCCGCTTTGTTTGCGAGGATGTAATCAATTCTCCATCCTCTATCCAATTCTCTTGCGCGCCCCCTATTTGACCACCATGTGTATGGCCCCTTACCTAAACCAACATGAATTCGTAAAAGGTCATGCCAACCAGCATCAAGTAAACGAGAGAACCATTGACGTTCATGCTCTAAGAAACCTGAAGTTCTACGGTTACCAGATGGATTCCAAATATCATCCTCTGTATGAGCAATATTGAGATCTCCGCACAGTAAAGTCGGCTCATCAGAATTGATAAATTGCTTAGACCAAACAAGCATGTCCTCAACCCACTGGTCTTTGTACAATTGCCTCCCTATATTTGCCCCGCCATTGGGGAGGTACATATTCACGCAATGTAAGTCGCCATGCTTAGTATGCAATACCCTACCTTCAGGGTCACGTGTTTGGTCAACTTTGGTGTCAATCCCACGACCTTTCTCCTCAAGCCCAACCCTAGAACAAGTCATTACTCCTGAGTAGCCCTTTTTTTGTGCAGGATGCCAAATTACGTCGTGACCTTCTGGCGCTTGCCAATCATCTGGCATCTGTTCTGGTAATGCGCGGGTTTCTTGGAAAAGCCAGATATCCGCATCAATACGCGATATGAAATCATCCAATCCTTTTCGGTGTGCGGCACGTATACCGTTGAGGTTCCAACTTACAATCCTCATAACCAACCCTACTATTTCCTGTTATTATATGATAATCATTTGAAGTTAGACATCATCCCCTAGTCATTTATCATCAAACAATGACGGGTCTCCTTCAAGGAAATATTGTATGATTTTTGCCTCTGATTTAATGAGGTGTTCTGATACTGTACTTCTGCCTAAACCAATTTTATTGGCTAATTCTCCTAAACTAACTTCTCTTGGAGTGTTGTACCAACCTTCAGCGTACGCAATTCTGAGAACATTCATCTGTTTTTCAGATAGGATTTGGTTGCCTTTGAAATCAGTCTGTGCAATCGTTGTTGCTGAAATCCTATCTGGTTTTAGCATCATTCTTGCAGCAGTAGTAACAACTTTGATTGACAATGGGCTGCCTCTGATAATATAGAATAGTCCTTCTTCATTAAGACAAGAACCTGGTTTAACTGTCAGTTTACCGATTTTTGCCGATAGAAGGGTTAGTGGATGTTTGATGTTGATTACGAACATCCATGCAGGATCAATATCAGATGGTTCAGACAAAATTTCTGTAATCTCATAATCATCACTTTCCTCCATACCGTAGGGAGTTTTTCCTGGCTTGCAAAATCCGCGCACTAAAGCCAAAACAACTGTTGAAGATCGTTCAAGATATCCGAGGAACATGATTTCTTCAAAAATATCTGTCACAATATTAACTCGATTCAGGGCTAATCTACTGCGCTTCCAAAAAAGTGTAATCTCGCGCAACTATTTGACCTCCGGGAGTGCACCAAGTTAGCCACCACTATTCAAGAATCACCCCCTGCACCAAAGATATGGTGAAATAAAATTTGTATAATAGTGAAGCAATAATCATTCTAATTAGATATGACTTTTCATCTTGTAACCATCCAAAGCAAACTAATACAAAGGGTCTTCTTTTCGCTTAGAAAGATTAGAATGACATTGGTCAACATTAATGGTCTCAAACGATACTACGAAATGGCCTCTGGGACCATTAAGGCACTTGATGGAATCAATCTGAAAATTGAGGAAAGAGAAAGAATCCTCTTACTCGGCCCATCAGGTTCTGGAAAAACAACGTTATTGAATTGCCTCGCTGCTTTGGATAACCCCACCACTGGAACATACCAATTTGAAGGAATAAATGTCCCTAAAGGACATGCAGAGAAGATGACTACATTCCGTCGAGAAAACATAGGTTATGTATTCCAATTCTTCAACCTATTACAGGATCTAACAGTGTTGGAAAATATCCTTTTGATTCAGGAATTATCTGGTGGCCGAGACACTGGACGCGCATTAGAATTGCTTTCTTTGGTTGGCCTTGATGATGAGATGAATCGATTCCCTGCGGAGATCAGTGGCGGTCAGCAGCAGAGAGTTGCAATTGCCCGAAGTTTGGCCAAAAGTCCAAATCTATTGCTCGGTGATGAGTTGACTGGCAATTTAGATTCAGAAACATCTGCGAAGGTTATGGAAGTACTAGTGAGTGCTTGTGAGGCAGAAGGCATCACAACAGTCATGGTCACTCACGATGAATCTCTGACTAAGTATGCGACCAGAGTTATTCGTTTGGATAGTGGAAAAATCATTTCAGATGAAAAGGTAAACAATTGAGGTGAACAAATGTCAATGTTGTTGACCAAACGATTGGCTAGAAGCCTATGGCGAACTAAGTTACGTCTTTCAGCAGTGATTCTGATGGTTGCGATTGGTGTATTCGCTGGAATTGCTTTCGGTGCTTACGCAAATTCTGCGACCACTCTGTACGATGACATCTATGCCGATGATGATCAGGGCGTCAATCTTCCCGATTTGTGGGTCGAGAACAATGCTGGGAATTGGAATGCTACAACCTCCAATCACCTATGCCAAGAAATTCGAGAACTGTGGCCGAGTGAAACCTTGGAATTGGACCATTGTGAAGCGCGCCTCAAATCTAATGGTCAATTTTTCAGTGAAGATGCAGAGATTGGAATGATACCTGCTGTTTGGCATGGAATTGACGAAGGTGAAGTTGACAGAGTTTGGATCCCTGAACATGATTGCTGCTCCGGACGGATGGCAACCACTACCAATGAAATTGTCATCGATCAACATGCGGCTGAGGGACTAGATCTTGAGGTGGGAGACACCGTTCATATAAGCGCTGGTGCCGGCTTTGCATTGAACTATACTGTAGTTGGAATTGGTTTCCATTCTAACCATTTATATTTCACAATAGGAGGTGATATTCTCCCTGCAAAATCGGGAACATTTGTGACGGGATACATGACTGCTGGAGGCCTTGAAGCACTTGCAAATTTCAGTGCTGGCGACTCAAATTTACTGTTGATTGATGTTGTTGGCACACCGGATTCACAAGCTGCCGATGATAGTGGTTTGACTGATCTAATCACAGATATTTCAGCGATTGTATCAGAGAACGACGAATCACCAATGGGTGTTTATGATCGTAGAGGTGTTACTTCGGTAGAATTCTTACGAGCCGATGCAGATGGGGCGATGAAATCCTATCCAATCGTCACAGGCATGATTGCGATTATCGCAGGTATCACAATTTTCCTTAGCCTACAGCGGTTGATTCAATCTCAGGCCAAGGAAATCGCAGTTCTTCGCACTCTTGGGGTGAAACGAATGTCGATTATGCCTGGTTATGTCATCGCACCGATTTTTATTGGCGCCACCGGTTGTGTATTGGGGGCAATTCCTGGAGTCTTGTTTGGTGCGCCCGGCATGGTTTCAATGTACGAAGGCATCATTGGAATACCCATTATTAATCCGTCTCTGCCAACATCTTTGGTGACACAAACCGTATCCAATGCAATGCTCATTGTCTTCTTATCAGGAATTTGGCCTGCTATACAGGCATCTCGTTTGCAGCCATTAGAAGTGTTACGTGGGCAGCATGAAATTCGGGTATCCTCTAGGGGATTACAGAAATTAACCTCAAAGTTACCTGCTACTGTTGGATTGGCCATTCGTTCCAGTGTTCGAAAACCGGTCCGATTGATGTTCACTTTCTTTGCTGTGGGTCTTTCGATGTTGCTTTTTGGTTCTATGATTATCATGATGGACTCCTTTGGTGAAATTTTCCTTGGAGGTTTAGAAAAACGTCAGAGTTGGGATGCTCAGGTATTTACAATGGGCAACGAGGATGCCATTGTTGAATGGGCGGAAGAAAATGATGCGGAACATGAACTCATGATTATTTTCCCCGGTACCCCTGAGGGTGACAATCGGCAATTGACTTCCTATGGACTTGAGAATGTCGCCACTGAGGCTGGCGAATCGATGTATTTAGTTCATCTTTCAGAAGGCGATTTACCATCTGCTAATCAGGCCATAACGGAAGTTCTCATCGATGAAGGCCTCAATCACTTCCTCGGTTGGGAAATTGGTGAAACACATTCGATTGTATTCGGAACGAAAACAGTTGATGTCAAAATCACTGGTTTTACTCGTGGTGAAATCTCCCGAACCGTGTATTTCCATCGTGCAGATTTAGCAGAAATATTGGAGTTAGATGCTACTGTGGTGATGCTCCAATTGCCAGATGGAGTCGAGCCAGGCGACCAACTTGCCCAGAGTTCGTTAGGTATTACGATGCGTGAGGATACACTTGAGGCCTTTGAATCCCTTCAGCAACAACAACAACAATTCTTCCTCGCGATTCAGGGCTTAGGCATCCTGATTGCGGTTACAGTTTTGTTCAACACACTCATCATGAATTTGGCTGAGAGAGATACTGAATTAGCTACCCTTAGAGTTCTTGGAGCATCCAACAATCGGTTGGGGGCAATGCTTTTCGGTGAACATCTTGGCATTGGTTTGATTGGAGGAGTATTGGGATGTATTTTCTCAATCGTTGGGACTAAGGTGTTGATGGCCACATTCGTAAATTGGACGGCATATTTCACAGTCTCCGCATCCAACTCTTCAATTTTCACTCTGATTGGAATTGTGGTCTTCATTTCAATCTCTCTAACACCCTTCGGGATGTGGAGAATCAGCAAAATGAATCTAGTTGAGAAGGTCAAGGATCTATCTCAGTAATTCTCAAGATATTCCAGAATATCTTGTTGCTAGTTGAAGTCCGATGTAGTATGCGATAATCGTTAATCCACAAGCAAGCCCCAGTGAAGGCCAGAACTCCATGCCTCGGCCTAAGAAAACAGGGAGGGTCAGGAATAGTACTAGAGATGGGATGACTAGCCAAAGTATACCAGTGGTAAAATCAGCAACCTGTTCAGTGTCTGATGTGTCACGATAAAGCCAAATGATTGCCAAAATTGAGACTAAGGGGATTGAAACCAGTAAGGCACCAATCAACTCATTTCGTTTGCCTAACTCACTTGCACCAACTACCAAGCCACCGGAAATCAACCATCTAGTTGCCAACTGCCACCATACCATATTTGACGGAGATTAGGGCACAGCCCATGAAATCCACCCCTAAAATACGGGTTTAATCCAAGATTTCGCCAGAAAAGAATCGCGTTGACTCTCTGAATAATTCTTCTTGTCTCCTCTTTTTGTTGGTGCGAATATGCATCACAGCGGCAATAAAAATCACTATGATTATTATTGGGATGAGTAATTCTGCATTCAGTGCATGTAACACTTCAATTATGCTTTCAGCAGTATATGCCCAGGTGATAGAGGCGGCCGCTCCACCAATAAAACAGGCAGTTAGAACTCTGAGGAATGACATTCTAGCAACAAGGCCCATCATGGCGCCAACAAGAACACCTGATGCCATGAATGGAATCCAAACAAACACAATTAAACCAAAGAATCCCCAACGGTCAATCTTCGAACGATTCTCTTCAGCAACATATTCTACAGAAGACAGAATATCCCCCATGAACCGACCTTGCAAAATCGTACCGGCTAAACCATCTTGACGTGCTACGTAAGCTTGCCCCTGGTGTTCACCTGCACCACTCTCTGTTCTTCCCGCGCCTGTGCGGTCCGCGAGTGTGGCCACCTCATTTCGGCATGATATGATTATGTCCCTACCCCCTAAATGTTCATCTAGAGTTCTTATTAGATGCTCTTTCATTTCAGATTCAACATCAATATATGTTTGACCAAACCTAAGTGATGCAAATCTCATGTTTGGTTTGTAAATTAGACGCAGAGCAATTCGTTGCTCATCAACCCAACAAATTGTGTAAACCTTTGCAATTTTCTTTCGTGTTTCAAAGAAATCATCAACACAACCTTCAACCCGCTTCTCTAGAGAAGCGGTGTCGTGGATACCACTGAAAAAATCGGTGTAATCTTGAACCAATCCAATTCGTTCCGCATTCAACTCAGGCAGTTCAATATCTTGTAAACCATGTGCAAGTGTTTCGAAGGCTCCACGATGATCTTCAAGAGATTTTGACTTCAATTGCAGTGGGGTGATTTCACCATATAATTTGAAATCATCAAGTACCACTTTCAGCATTTCAGCATTAATGTCCTTAGGTTCTATTACCGATGATTGGGTGGTGCGGTATGGCACCAATACATCAATCGATAGAGAACGCGCTCGCACACCGAACTCATCCCAGTCTATTTCTAGATGAAGTTGTTTTTCACATCGCTTAAGAGCACGCTCAACAACTCTTTCAATCTCTTCATCAGATAAAATATCGTCAATATCCTTGTGATAAAAACGATACATTAGTGGGTACTGTACACATAAGAAAAAGATACTCATTGATAGGGAAATAAAAGCCATCCACCATGCTGGAACACCTGCAGAACCACCTGTCAGCATTGCTGTTTCACGACCACCTGCCCATTCAGCAGTCATCAGAGCCCAACTCCACTGCCCTAATTGCCGGAAGGTGAGGCAAACCCTCTGGCCTTTTTCAGTCACTTTTGCCTCTTTTACCTCCTCATTATCCCACGGTAAGAAAGTGGGCTCCTTGGTATGTATCTCAATTGGTAGGGTTGCTGGCTCAGATTCATCTGTGTAAAGGGGCGCAGTCTTAATTTTGAATTCTTTTTGCTCCGAACTTAAATTAGTCATATCAATACCGGACAAGTTATGAAAGTAAACTCTCACATCATATTCGCCCTCTACGGTATCGGTGAAATCAAAATATCCTTCTGAATTATTTCCGATAAATTTTTCATTGTCATCGGTTAAACCAAATTCACTATGCCACAGTTCTACGCGTAATTCTTTGGCATCATCCTCAAATGGTTGAGCATTGTTAACGCGCATTCTTATTCTATTAACGTCATTATCAATCCAGATATTAATCCAAACCACTCCAGAACTGTCTAAGCACTCCTCGTCTGCAGGGTCGAGAAACGTATTGGATATCTCCTGGTCAAGCCATACTGAATTGTTGACACTTGAAGATAAAAAACCAGATGAAAGAGTAGACATAATGCTGAAAAATACTATTCCATAAATTATACCACCGAGGAAAGTGATACTCTCAGGGCCACGGAAAAAACCTTTTTCCCCACTACGGCGAGCTCTAATGCGGTCAAGATTCTTGTCAGTTTTATCGTGTTTTGAAACTTCGATGTAATCATCAACTGATACTTCTCCATCATGGTCAGAGTCAAAATGTGAGACTAATTCATCGGCAGAAATGATGCCATCATTATCTGCATCTAGGTTATCAGGTAGTGAATACGCATCTTTTGAGGATGGCTCCCGCTCCGACATTATGTGATGACAATCAGCCAAAGGCAATGAGGCTTTTCCTTTATTCGCAGAACAGTGTTTCTTACTTAACCAAATTAGAATGTTATTAAGAGTGGATAAAGGCAAATTTAAATAGCAATAATATACTATAAAAATGTTCAAAATATACCTCTATTTTACCTTACTTTCATATCTCAAATAGCAAGGACCTGAAAGGGCATCACTTAATCCATATCGCTCTCCTCCGGAGAGTGATACACATGAGCCGCAAGACCCTAGCCGCCCCAACCACCATGTTGTTGGTTCTAATTTTCACCTCATTATCCCCTATGTTGATTGGGGCTTTTTCGCCTCAA
>Ga0209089_10001876_pt1 | contig 18941 bp, 13 predicted proteins | sample ArcticOcean_MG_C_FD_187431 | JGI IMG/M metagenome (GOLD analysis project Ga0209089, IMG submission 187431) | Marine microbial communities from western Arctic Ocean - ArcticOcean_MG_CB2_150 (SPAdes) (version 2) | ecosystem: Environmental > Aquatic > Marine > Oceanic | place: Arctic Ocean: Canada... | reverse complement strand
CGTGGGACGAGAGGCGTGCTTCGGCCAGATCTACAACATCACCCACCCGGAATTCATGACCTGGGACGAGTATCACACCCGAGCCGCGGCAGCCATTGGCTGCTCGATCGAAATCGTTCACGTGCCGGCCGAGGTGCTGCTCGATGTCGTACCCGACCACTGCGGGTTGCTCGAAAGCCAGACGCAGTGGCATCAGTACTACGACGTCGGCAAACTTATGCGCGATGTGCCGGAGTTCCGTCCGCAGAGGTCATTCGAAGAAGCCGTGCTTGCCTGTTGTGAAGCTGAAGCCGAACGGGGCATTTCCGAAAACAGCGATGACTCGACCTGGGAAGACGAAATTATCGCGGCACAGCGGGATATGGCATGCAAGCTGAAATCGCGGGAAAATAAATGACATTCGACAACAAAACAATCGAACTATTGGCAATCGATCATTCCTGATCGATTACGAGAGGGAGCCTACGAAGTCGGCCTGTCCAATTTTCGATGGCCATTCGACGTGACCAGCTCGTCGGGCATGTGAGAGGTGTCGCCGACTTGTCCCACCCCGGTTGTCCAATCCCGGTTCACTGTGTAAGTGGAGAGACAGCAGTTCCAATAGTGCGGCAGATCTTCAAGATATGCGTCCCTGTCCGCTTTCGGAATAAAAAGGTTGATGCCCGAGATCACGGTTGCACCGTGTCCAACGAAGAGAAACTCACCTTCTGAGTATTGCTGCAGCATCGTTTCGACGAAACGTTCCAGTCGGTTCACAGTGGCACCGAGATCCTCCGGGCCTTCCACCAGCCAGGGGCACTCCAGTTCGGCCGTTGCCGGGACGTTGGCGTATGTTTTCCGTATTTCGTCAAGCGTCAGACTTCTGAAATCAGGACGTCCCGGATTCAACAGATGTTCCTGGAGCAGCGGTTCCGGAAAGAGATCGGAGCCGGTAACTGCCGCGAAGATACTTGCAGTTTCGAACGTTCGGCGGTAAGGCGAGCTGTATATCGTTCCACGGAAGTTTTCCGCAGAAAGCCGTTGTCCAAGCATTTCAGCCTGCTTCATTCCAAGGCTTGAAAGGCCCGGGTCATCCTCAGAGTATTCCGGGTAACCGGACTGGTCCTCTGATACTTGGCCCGGCTGACCATGGCGCGTAATGTGAATTGTGAGCATGTGAATCCTCCCCTTCACTTTATCTATTAATCATGATTTTTCACCTTAAGCGGGAATAGAGGTAAAAGGTTGGGAATTGAGATTGGGGGACTAAAGTCCAGTAGTTTATGAACTGTGTCTGGAACCCTTTTTTGCGGTGGGGTGTGAAAAGATGAAAAGTGAAAAGAAGTGGAGGCCGGTGAAGGTTGCGGCATCGTTCGGCATATTCCTGTTTACGATGCTGGCCGCGTCAATGCTTCAGGCCGCACCGCTCACTATCGTCGAAGGGGGCAGGGGCCGCGCGGTTATCGTTGTCGAACCGGATCAGCCCAAGGCAATGAGGGCCGGTGAAGCGCTGCAGACGTACATCGAAAAGATGAGCGGCGCACGACTCGGTCTGGTCGAGGAGGGGGCAGCCATGCCGGACGGCATTCCCGTTCGCCTGCTGGTCGGGCATACGGCAGCGGCCGGCGGGCTCGGCGTGACGATCCCGGCCGGCTTCGACCCGACTATCCGCCCCGACATTTTCGAGGAAGAAGGCTATGTCCTCAAAACTGTTGGTCAGGACATTGTCGTTGCCGGCAACAACGACGCCCCCTACAATGGGACCGTCTATGCGGCATACGCTCTGCTCGAGCGCCTCGGTTGCCGCTGGTATTTTCCCGGTGACTGGGGCGAGGTCATCCCTGAGCGCAAGACGATCGCTGTTGCCGAGCTCGACATCCGGTCACGTCCGGACTTCGCGGTGCGAACCATCAACCCGTCCGGCTGGGTGCCTATGTCGAATGACGAAAGAACAATCTATCATGACTGGGGCGAGAAGATCGGGTTCAACTTCGCGCCGTTTTATCCGCAGGTGGGCGACGGGTTCCTTGCCTACCTGACCCCGCCCAACGACTATTTTGCGAGCAACCCCGAATTTTTCGCGATGAACGAACGCGGCGAACGTCACGTCGGCAAGCATGCGACGGTTGTTTACTATGAGAATACCACGATGCTCTGCCTCTCCAATCCGCAGGTCTTCGACGAGAGCGTCAAGAACCTGCGGGCTGCCTTCGCGGGTGAGAAAAAGATGGGCAACGTTACCGAACTTGGTTTTGGAATCAGTCCACCCGACGGCACGCCCTACTGCTACTGCAAGGGATGCAAAGCGCAGAGCCTGAACCTCAAATATCTGGAGTATTTTGATCGGACGTACCAGAGTGAGGAGTTTTTCGGCTTCGCTGCCAAGTTGGCCCGGGAGTTCCCCGATAAAATTGCTGCGACCATGGCCTATTCGCTGCGGGAAATGGTGCCGGAGGGCATCGACATTCCCGACAACCTGATGGTCATGTACGCACCGATTGCCTGCGATGTTTTGCATCCGAACGACACTCGCCTCTGGCGGCGCCGGGACCACATGCGCATCCTCAGGAAGTGGCGGAAGATGACGCCGCACATCACGATATACGACTACAATCCGGGCCTGCTGATCGGCAACTGGGTGCCCGAGCGCGACACCGCCAACATCGCGGTCAACGCGGCGATCTACAAGAAGGTCGGCATCAAAGGGTTTCGCACGGAAGGGCGCAAGGCGTTCATGCAAACCTGGACGAGCTACTACGCGCGCGCCAAGCTGTTGTGGGATACCGAGACCGATATTGAAGCGTTAAAGGCGGATTTCTACAACACCTTTTTCGGTTCCGCGGCCGGGCCGCATGTACAGGCCTGGTGGGACGCCTGCGAAAATGCCCTGTTGCGGGAGACGATCCAGGTGCATGAGGATTTTTTCATCAACCACATTTACAATATCGACTTCGTTCGTGGCATCCAGAAGCACGTTGAAGCGGCGCGTCGGGCAAAGGCGACGGATGTGCAGAGTGAGCGCGTCGAAGCTTTTGCGCTGATTGCCGAGCACCTGCTGGCATTCGCCATGATGAATGCAGCCGAGATGCATCTGGACTACGCTGCTGCTGCGGCGGCGGCCGAGCGTATGGTTCAGCTTGAGAACCGTCTGCACGACATCTATACATTCTTCATCGAGAACGGTCCTCCGCAGGCGAGCAAGCTTTTCCCGACCGGGCGCGGCGAGATTTTCCAATCGCTCGCCGAGAAGATCGACGGCACCGCGGGTGAGAAAGTGGCGTCGCTGCCGTTGGAGATGACGTTCCGACGCGACCTGTTCAACGAGGGCATTGTCGGTGACTGGTATGATCCCGAATTCGACGACAGCGACTGGGGCAGGAAGAACACCTACTACACCTGGGACCAGCAGGACCCGTCCGAAGATGAGGCCGGTCACGACTACAACGGCATCGGCTGGTACCGCTCCAGATTCACCGTCGATGCGGAGTTTGCTGACCGTCCTTTGAAGTTCTGGTGCGGCGGTGCCATCAACGAGGGCTGGGTGTGGATCAATGGCAGGTTTGTCGGTTACAAGCCATACAGTCTCTGGTGGTACCACAACCACGAATTCGAACTCGACATAACCGAGGCGATCAAGTTCGGACAGGAGAACACAATTGCTATCCGTGTCCTCAATTCGAGCGAGATCGGCGGCCTGATGCGTCGCGGCTTCTTCTGGTCGCCAAACAACTGAAACAGATCGCCGTGTCCATCAAGCCTATCAAAAGGAAGGAGAGATTCGGCCCACTCCAAGGAGACCTATGAACATCGTAGTCTGCCCGCTGTCAAGAGTCATTGAGATGATCGAGATCCACGCACCGGAGCGTATTGTCAGTATGATCAACCCCGGTTGCAACTTCCCCGAGTCTGGCCCTGCGTATGCTGGTCGACATCTCCGCCTGTCGTTTCATGACATAGGGATGGCCGAGGATGGTCTGATCGAACCTTCGGCCGGGCACGTCGATGAGTTGCTCGCCTTTCTCGCCGACTGGGAACGAACTTCCGGCATCCTGATCCATTGCAACGGCGGGGTCAGCCGTTCCACGGCAGTAGCCTTCATGGCTGCGTGCCTGCACAATTCGTCCGCCGACGAGCGGGAGATCGCCTTGGCCTTGCGTCGCGCATCCCCAGTAGCGCGACCGAATCGGGCACTCATTAGGCTAGCCGACGATGCCATGGGCAGGAGCGGTCGGATGAATACAGCAATTGCGGATACCGCACACGGACTGCCGGAAATCACTGCAGACGAAAATGAGCCTTTTGAATTGCCTGCCGTTTATTGATATCAGCCCTGCAAGCAGCCCCACCTTGATCTCCGCAGTCGAAGAACATCCTTGCCATCGGATTGAAACAAGGCTATCGTGTCGCTCATTTAATTTGTGGAGGGATGGCTGAGCGGTTGAAGGCGGCGCATTCGAAATGCGCTGGGCGGGTTTTGCCTGTCCCCAGGGTTCGAATCCCTGTCCCTCCGCCAGTTTTTATAACCAGCGAATCTGCCCTCCTGGAAACATCTGATCGACTTTCTGAAATTCGTTGCTGTCGACACTTGTGAGCACGTCAACATATACGGGGATAAGGCTCCTCAGCCACACGTCCGCCCGATCGATTTCGTATTCCTTCTACAGGTCGAGTGTGATGCTCCAGAAGCCATTCGGCGCACCCATCACGGCTACAATGGTCGCCGGAGTCTGCGCATCTCCTCCACCGATCTTGATCCAGTGCGCGGTCCACTCGATCAGACGCTGCAACGATACCGTCGGATAGCCGAACAAGTCGGTGGCGGCCTTCGAGTTGCTCAGGAGAGCCGTTGAGTTTTCTGTGCCGACCAGCTCGGCAGACTTGCCGAAGATCCCTACGAAAGTCTCTGCCACCAGACGTACCGACACCGTCTCCGGACCCGTGACGTTAAGGATTGTCGGCGGCGACGCGCAGTGCGCCAGCGACAGCAGCGCCTGTGTATTGGCGTCCCCCTGCCAGATGCAATTAAAGTAGCCGGTGTCCAGGTCCACGACCTGGTCGTTAAAAACCTTTGTGCCGATGTCGAACAGCACGCCATAGCGCAGGTCGACAGCGTAGTTCAGGCGAAAAGTCAGCACCGGCGTTTCGTTTTCGAGGCTGCCCCACATGAACACCCGCTCACGTCCAAGGCACGATTGAGCGTACTCACCGATCGGTGCCGGCGGTGTCATTTTTAGAGCACCCTCCGACGTGACTGCTACCAGGGGATAGATGTTGCCTGTCGAAAACGCAACAATGCGGCTGTCGCTGAAATGATGTACAACATTCGCTGGAATGACCGTGTTTGAGGCCCATGTCATCGCTTCGCCGCCGTCCGTACCGAATTTGCGGTCGGCCATGTAAACGATGTTCGGCACCTGCGGCAGACGATCGACGGAAAAGCGATCGAGAAAATCGCAACTGATGCACTGCAGCCCAGCCGCTGTGAGTCTGGCGCTCACGGCGCTAGTTGTAAAGGAAACACCAATGCCGTAATGTCCTGACGGAGGTTGACCATGCAGAAGCGAACCATTCCATTTGCCGCAATGGGGGGAGTCTACGACGCCGAGGACGTCGCGGCAGCGACACGAGTAACAGAGGGAGCATGTGGTGCTGGCGGCAGCTTTTTCCCTCTGCCCGAGGAGAACGATTTTCAGAATGCGCTGGCCGAGCATGAGGGCGCCGAGCACGCGGTCGCCGTGAACAGCTGTGGCACCGCCCTGGATCTCTGCATGATGGCACTGGGCATCGGTCCGGGCGACGAGGTCATTACGACCCCGCTCACATTCGTCTGTACCGCCGGCACAGCTATCGGCCAGGGGGCGAAGGTGGTATTCGCAGATATTGATCCGATAACAATGAATCTGGACCCTGTTTCCGTGCGCGAGCGCGTGACGGAAAAGACCAAAGCGGTCATCCCGGTTCACTTTGCCGGACTCGCTGCAGACATTGACGCCTTTGATGCGATCACGGCAGAATCCGGCGTCCCGGTCATCTACGATGCCGCACACGCCGTCGGCACAAAGTACAAGGACAAGGCGATCGGGGGCGCCGGCAAAGCGAGTTGCTACTCCTTCCAGAGTAACAAGAACATGACCTGCCTCGGCGAGGGCGGCGCCGTGACATCGAATGACGCCGACTTTGCCGAAGTGGTTCGCCAGAAAAAGACGTTCGGTTATGTCTACGGCGCCCGGATTCGCGTCGTCTCCATCGGGTTCAACTACCGCATGACGAAGCCGCAATATGCCGTCGGCCTGACCCAACTTAAGAAGATCGACCGTGTCATCGCCGCCCGGCAGGAATCAATGATGGCCATGAACGATCTCCTGGCCGGAGTGGACGAAATCATTCTCCCGGCAGGGCATGGCCCCGGTCACGGCAGCCATCTTTACATCATTCGCGTCGATACCGACAAGGTTGCCTTCAGCCGTGACACGTTCAGCGCTCACCTGAAGGATGCGTACGGCGTCGCCACGGCCATGCATTATCCGGCCGTGTGGAGTTGGGAGGCTTTCTCCGAACTCGGTTACTCCGAAGCAACGGCGAATTGCCCGATCGCCGCAGCGGCATGCAGTCAAGTCGTTTCACTGCCCATTATTCCATCGACTTCTCCCGAAGATTTGGAATACATAGCCTGGGCGATTAAACAGACCGTGGCCGACCTGAATAAAGGAACACCATGAACTGGCTGATTGTCGGCGCCGGGGACATCGCACTGAAACGGGTCTATCCAGCCCTGACGGCGGACTCGCGCAATGTGGTCACCGCGGTGTGCGATTTGGACAAGGCGCGGGCCGAGGCTCTGGCGGCTGAAACGGGCGCACGCGCCTTTACAGATTACGCGGAAGCGCTGTCCGACTCCGAGGTGGACGCAGTCTATGTGGCGACACCGGTCTTTCTCCACACCCCCCATGCCATCCAGGGTCTGGAGGCCGGCAAGCATGTTCTCGTGGAAAAGCCGATGGCCCTCAACTATCCCCAGGCCCAGGAACTGATAGCGGCGGCGCAGAAATCCGACCGTCAGTGCGGCGTCGCCTATTTCCGCCGTTTCGCGGCGAAATATGAACTGGCCAGGAAGATGATTGAGGATGACGAATTCGGCCAGATCGTCCTGATTCGCATGGTCTATTTCTCCTGGTTCGATCCCGCAAAGGATGACCCGAAATACTGGCGTGTCGTCCCCGACAAATCCGGCGGCGGTCCGCTTTCCGACATGGGCACGCATATGTTCGACATCCTGATCGGGCTCTTCGGGTTGCCGGAGAAGGTCTATGCGAAGGTCGCCACACTGTCGCACGACTACGCCGTGGAGGACTCTGCATCCGCCATTATGACCCTGCCCGGTGGCGCCCAGGTGACCTGCAGCTTCAACTGGAACTCGAAAACCTGGTCCCATGAATTCGAGATCGTCGGCACCGAGGCGAAGGTCAAGTGGCATCCATACGACGCCCCCACGGTGCTCAAGACGGTCGGCCGGGACATCCAGGAAATCGACGCGCCGAATCATGAGAACGTGCATTATCCGCTGGTCGAGGATTTTGTCAGTGCCGTGGAAGAGAACCGCACACCCGCCGTCAGCGTGGCTGAAGCGGCCAAGACGAATTGTTTGCTGGATGCGGTCTATCTTTCAGCGCGGGAGAACCGCGAGGTTGTTCTTGATGAACTCCGGTGATCAATTTCATCCGCCGCCGCCTAATGATTTCGAGGCGTTCTTCGAAATGTATTATGCCGAATGCCGCGCCCGCATTCCAGGAATACAGGCCATAGCAGCAAAATGGAAGTTTGAGGATCTCCTTCCGGGGATGAGCGATTTCGACACCCGCTTCATCATGCAGGACGGCATGACCGTTCAAGACTGGTGTGACATGTCCACCGCCGTCGGTGACGTTCACCTCGATCTCTGCCAACGCTACCCGCACTGGGCACGCAACCTGGAGCACCTCCCGGGCATCAATCTGACCTGGTCAGAAGTCACGGATGCCGTGAGCTACTATCCGGAATACCCGCAGTGGACGTTCTACCGAACAGAGCAACCGGACAGGTTGGCGGCTCTGGAGCAGTATCTGGCTGACCGGCCGTGGGACGAAAAAGACGAATATTTTCATCTCTCGAAGTTTTGTCTCTACTACGGGCGGTATGATCGCAAGATAGATCCGCCCGTCAACCTCGGTCCATTCGAGAGCAAGTACCCTCTCCACAGCCGCTTCATGCACTACTTCTGCCCGCCGCTCCAGTCGGCCTTGTCCATTCTGACAAAGCGGCCCGTCCGCGGCAAGATGGAAGCCGTCCGCCTGGCGCGAGAAATGTTTCCGGACCAGAATATTTTCGTCGAAATGCTTGACGTCGTCGAGCGGCACTATGCGGTTCCTGAATTATATAAAGAGCCGCAATTAACCGACCTCGAAGACAGGTTGGAAGAGGCGCTTCTGTTCCTTCGAGACACGCTGTCGCAGTCCATTACGCTCATCCCCGGCGCGCATGACAAAAGCATGGATGAATGGAAGGCGTCCCTCAAGGAAGTGATGATTTCGCCGCTTATGCGGGCTTTCGGTGCTGCACGCTTCTCTCGTCTGATGAAAGGTCGCTTGAGGTTCTATGCTGCCGCGCCGTCACATTTTGACAGCACGTGGCCGATACGGAATGAGTTGATGCGCCTCAAGACGAACTTCTTCGATACTCCCGCGCGCGTGTACTGCGAAATCACAACCGGCACGAGCCCTGAGGATCCGACAATAATTTTGCCGTGGATCTACCCGGGCATTCTGGACGATGAAGAGTTCAGGTGTACTGAGGAATTTATCCGACTACTTTCAGACAACTATGAAACGGGTGATCAGAGACGCACGGCCTCGGCCATCGCGGATGTCTTTGACGGCTTCTACAGCGCCCAGGACAAAATCATCGCCGCGATCCGTGAACAATCAGAAAAGAAGGCTGAGCCATGCACATAACGTCTCTCAAACTGCGAACGGAAGATTACGGAAACCAATGGGCCGAACAAATCGAAGACCGCTGGGAGTACGCCGATAACTTAAAGGACGAAAGGTGGCGCAAGGGATGGATCAGCTTCGATTGTCTTTGCCACGAACCCGCGAGTGACACGCTCTATGCCGGCATCACATCCTTTGATGCGGATATCTTCTGGGGATGGAATCGTCAAGAGGAGCAGTGGGTTGATCCCGGCTATGCCCGCATCCGCGACCCGTACGATGCCAAGTTTCACCGTTCGCTGGTCCGCCACTCAGGCGATGGATGTCTCTATGCGGCCCAAGCCTTGCTGCACGACGTGGACCGCTTCTGGGAAGCACCCGGCGCCTCGATTGTGAAATACGATCCCGCCACCGGTGACATCGCCAAGCTGGCTATTCCCATGGCCCATGTCTATATCCAATCCATCGTGCTCGATGAGACACGTGAAATGATCTATGGACAAACATTTACTCCGGAGAACCTGGTTTCCTACAACCTCAAGACCGGCGAGTCGCGCTGGCTGGGACCGACAAGTTCCGGCATAACCATGGCCCAGGGCGAAAATATATGCCTCGACGACAACGGTTGTGTGTGGGGCATCTGGACTGTCACACGCGCCTGGCAGAACTCTTCCGGCGCCGACACCTACCGCTTCTACAAGTATGACCCGGAGACCGACAAGATCGATTACATGGACAAAGGACTTCCGCATCCCGATCACTCGTATGGCTACGCCAAGCCGGAGGGGCTTTTCAACTTCGGCACCGGCTGCCTGTATTTCAGCGGCGCCGATGGCGCCCTCTATCGTGTCGACCCGGAAACGGGTGACGCGGAGTACCTCTTCCGTGCGGTGGAAGACGAAGGCCGGGGTCGCCGAAGCCGGTTGGCATCCATGACGATGGGGACGGACGGATTTGCCTATGGCGTTACCGGCCGCGACGGCGAATGCGAGATTCTCAAGTTCAACCCCGGAGATGAAACCTACGCGCTCATCGGCAATCTCAAGGATTCCGAAACCGACGTTGCTGCATGGCAGATTCACGATGTTTGTATCACGCCGGACGGCACGCTCTATGCCGGCGAGAATGATAATCCGTTCCGAAGCAGCTACCTTTGGGAGGTCACGTTCTGATGTCGCATAATACAGATATATGGTTCAACGTCCAGGTCGACTGCGAGGCAACGCAACACAGCGTCAATGACCCGGCACTAGGTGAGAGAGCGATTCGCGGTCTCGGAGAGATCTTCGCTGACTCCGGCATGAAGGGCACCTTTGTGGTGATCCCGTCCGATCTGGCGGTTCATACAGCGATCTACAAGGACCTTGAATCCGCAGGTCATGAAGTCGGCCTGCACGTGCACCCGGCGGATCAGGGATATCAGGAGTTTCTTGGCGTCTACGGCTTCGACGAGCAGGTCAAGATTCTGGAAGAAGCCATCGATATTTTCGCGCAGGAAATGGGACGAAAGCCCAACTGCTTTACCCCGGGCTACTGCTCGGCGAACGACTATACCTTCCCGGCCCTGGAAGCGGTGGGCCTCACCCATGGTATGGTGTCTATCCCGACCCGCAACCTTCCCAAATGTGCGAGTATCTGGGGGAATTCTCCCCTTGAAATTCACTATCCCCATCGGTTCAACCGTAGCCTGACAGGGAACGTAGACTTCGTCGACGTGCCAATGACCGTGGACACCGACTCACGCATGTGGGGCGGGGCGCATCCACAGGATCTGCGTGTCGAACTTGTGGACGCCAAGAATCATTGGTATACGATTCAGAAGAATGTCGTGCGTCAGGTCGCCGGCGGCGATGCGATACCGGTTAAGCACCTGAAGTGCTTAACTCATAATACCTTCGAGTATGGCGAGCGGACGAATTTCCGCCGCGAAACCCTGCTCGGTATCATTGCCGCCGCGCAAAGCATCTGTGAGACTCAGTCCTGCCGGCTTGTCCCGGCGACGACCGAGCAGATTGCCGCCGAATTCCAACGGCGGGTACCGCGCCCCCGGCAAGCCTCTGAGCTAAAGCTCGACGTCCGGTGACGTTGCTCTGTGGTGGAGGAAGGCGGCTTTCCTGGACGAATGGTAGGGTAGCCAGCGATAAGGGGGAAGACTCCTCGAATCGTACCACAGCATTTCAGTGCATTGATAGGCTGTGCGGCCGTGTTCACAGGGGAAAGCGTCCGGGTGGGAGAAGAAATCATTCCGGGGAAGAACGCCCCAGCGTCGGAAGAGAACTTTGGGGAAAAGGGTATGCCAGAAGTTCCGGATAAAGTCGGAGCGGGAGGCATGGTGGCGTCCGGGGACGAACTCGATTTTCTCTGATTCGCCGGACATGGCGAGTTCATGAAGTTCCATTGCGCCCACAGGCTCACCGTTGAGGGTGGGAACTACATCGGCGTCCGGATCCAAAGCACCCCACTTGTCGTGTTCGCGACAGAACACCTCGGGAATACAGTGGCCGTCCTCGGCACCGGGAGAACTGGTATCGGAGAAAACCATGCGCGCCTCCAGACCCAAGGCTGAGGCGAACTGGACATAGGCGACGGCATAGTGAACGCAGAAGGCATCCAGGCCTTTAAGCCCATGGCCGCCGTCGCGCCGGGCCCAGTCGAGGATGACGCCGGCATCCCATGGTGCGTAGGCGGAACCGTACCAGCCGCTCTTATGGGTCCACTGCCCCGCGAGCCAGTCTTTGAGGGCGAGCGCTCGTTCGAAATCGGTCCCACTCGGAAGGGTCCCCATGCTGTCCTCGAGAAGGTGGCGCAGTTCGCCCAGCCGCGGGTGCTGGGGATCCTCATACTGGAACGGCAGATCCGGGTGGATCAAGTCGTTGCCGGGAACCCAGAGACGGACAAGGTAGTCGCCGCTGAAGACGAAATCATAGCCCATCGCGTCGGGCCGCCATGTGGCGCCGCGGTCGGTGCTCTTCAAGCTCGCTCCGCAGTTGCCGGTGGGGTCGATCGCGAGAATCCAGGCGTTCATGGCCGGGGCGGGACAGCCGATGGTTACGACGAGTTCTTCCTTCTCGAGTTCCTCGGCGGGGACCTGAAGGGTTCGCCACGAAAATCGTCCCTGCAAATCGGGATCGGGCTGAATCTGAAGTTGCGTCGGCCCGACGGTAACTGTTAGCGGGAGTTGGTTGCCGGCGTATTCACAGACAAAAAGATACAGCTCGCCCGGTTCGCCGACAGGTTCAATGCTGAAGGTCTTACGGACTTGGACCCAGGACCAGATCTCCTCATTCCGTGCTGAAATCATACGGCCGCGTTCGGTGAAGTAAAGCACGTTGTCACATCCTCCTTTTCGTTTGGCGATCCGCCGTCATGAGAAAGTTTTGCCCTGCCCGTTATCACCGAGCACGGCAACGTGCGTGCCCTCCCGCCCGCCGCGCCTGAAGGATAGCGGTCTTCATCGTACAGTCACGCCTTCATGCCGAGTCTTTCCGCCTCCTCGCAGCACGCGCGGACACACGCAAACCATTCCGGATTACGGTGTGAGTTCCCGCCCCCATACCTTCACCTGGTGAATCAGGTGTCTCTTTACATTGTCTGTAGTCCCCATGGTGAGCCGAACGTATCGCGCTTCCACACCCAGGTCGCGAGTGCGAAACCACCCTATCTGGTCTGCTGGTAATATCTGATCGATTTTTTCGAAATCATCCCCGTCGGTACTGATAGACACCTCCACGTACACGGGGAGCATACTCCGCAGCCACAACTCCACCTTATCCACTTCGTATGTCTTCTTCAGATCGAGTGTGATATTCCAGACACCGTCTGGCGGACCAAATGTGCCCACCACACTTGCCGGGACGACCTTGTCACTTCCGATGTTGAACAGCTTTGATGGCGGGGCCGGGTTGTCTTTAATCCAGTTCGCCGGAGGGTCATAGGTTACAGTGACGCCGGTGGCAAGGCGTTTCTCACCCGGCTCATCAGCGTTGTCGGTCAGCACAAGCAGCGGACCGGGCGACAGCTCCATCTGAGGAAGTTTCGGGGGATTGAATGCCGCTATTTTCTCAAGCGCCGGTATCATGCTTTCGACTCCGCCGACATATCGTCCATGCCCCGATGTCTCCCGGTATCCCAGACCGGGACCGTAATCGGTATTCACGGAGTCGCGCGCGGCAACACACTTGCGCGCAGCAGCAAGCGCCTGCGACAGATTGGCCTTCTTACCCTCATTTTTGAGACTGGCGTGCATTTCCCTGCCGGCGTCCACTATCTGGAACCCAAGTTCGAAATATCTCACTCGCTTTGTCTTCACCTCATTGTTAGCCACAATGGCCTTCGCCGCCCCAATAAGCTGTCTTGCGCGAAGGTAGTTCTTCTGCTCCCAGGCATACCAGAAGTCAACCATCATCCTGCCGGCCTCCGGTCCGAAAAGCTCGTAGCAGAATTGCTGGAGCAGGTCGTCCACATTCGCGTCCCAGTTCCAGGAGAGCTCGGCCTCCAGATAGTAGTTGATGCCGCTGACAGCGGGGTTCGGCCGTTGTTCGATGTACACGCCTTCCAGGTTCCATTGCCGATAGTTGCGGTAACGCCGGGCGATCTCATTGGGCATTGGCTCCAGCCCCATGTCGTATCCATACCAGTACAGCTCGTTGGCGCCCATCGCACGCCAGCCCCTCACCATACCATCGGTTGCGGGATGCAATTCGGTGGGATCGGTTAGCGGGGCCAATAGGATGATGACATTCGGATGGAGACGCGTCTGAGTTGGAGGATTTAAATAATGCAAATAGGCCGCCCCTATCACCTTGCGGTCCGGGAACTCCTTTTCCAGTCCGCGAGCCACTCCGTTGTAGAAGTCTACCAGATAGTCGCTCTTTGAGCGCGCTCCAGGCACCGTCTGTTCCATCTCGCCCAGATTGAGAAGTTGCTGGCACTCGGGGCAACTGCATGTCGGGCCGGTGTTGTCGTCCGGGAAGAGCGACGAGGCATACAGGGTGGGGTTCTCCAGGAAATCACTGCGCGCATGGTCGACAAACAGTTCGCGCAGCTTTGGATTCGTCATGCACCTGCCGCCGTCTTTTGTGAACTCGGGGTTCTCTTTGAGCACCTCTGAGGTCAGCACCGTGGATAACATGTGACTGAACCAGACCTCACGCCCACCGGACGGATATCCCAACTGGGATCCATTCCCGGCTCCATACCCGGGACGCTTATGCCTATGGTTCGGCGTAACGCCACGCGCCTGGCCACCTGAGCCTCTCATCTCCATAGACGGCGCATCGGTGAAGTCCATGCTCTCGACGGAGAGGGTCGGCTTGTCGGGAACCACCTCGAACAAGGGATCCTCGAGGTACCACCCCACCCCGAGCTTCTGCAGGAATCCGTACACGCCCCAGAGCGTCCCCAGGTCGCAGGCGTCGCCTTTCCGGTTGCCGCAGATGAAAAGCGCGTTCCCCCTCCTCACCACCCGGAAGGCCTCCCGGTTATGGATCTTCCCGGGCGGTCCCTGCATTTCCAGATTGCCGGAGAGCCGGGTCTTTCCGATGCTGATAACCGGCTGATTTTGGCCTGGCCCGGATCCTTCCTTGGTAACCTGGAACGTGTCGCCGGACATCCTTCCCAGGCAATCGGCCAATTCTCCTGCTGCAAATGTTTCAAGATTGGTCGGCGCGGCCGGCAGTAGTATCACAGCCTTCGCGACTCCCGTCTCGGATATGACCAGCGGCGCTCCCGGGCATGAGGATGTTACAAGTAACGATCCGACGAACACACATATGCCTGTGATGACTCTCATTTAGACTTTCTCCTAGCTTGTCTTTTCTCGCGTGATAGCCAGTAGCTATTGCAGTCGTGGTGCTCATTCCTTTTCGGCGGCGGCCCGGAGCAGACGCAAAAGAATATAACTGGTCTTGAAATTTTTTATCAGGCCCGCTATAGGGAATGGTTCCGCATCCGGTAAGGACACGCATCCGGTACGGACAGGCTCTTCCGCCTAATTTCCAATCTCTATGCTTATTTAAATACCAATTTGGGTTTGCACCGCTGTTATTTCTGGATAATGGTGTCTGATGGCAATGGTAAATATGACTCGGCTTGAGCCGCTTGAAGATATGACGGACCACCTCAATAACCCTGAGGTGTTGCGATCGCGTGCTGCGGATGATGGGATCCTATTTTTTGCCGGGTTGTTATCCCCGAGCAAGGTCAATGGCGTCCGGTCGCAGATCCTTCCTGTATGTGACCGGAACGGGTGGGTTAAGGAAGGATCAGAGCTTCTTGACGGCGTGGCCAAATCCGATGTTGCTGTGCTTGATGATGCGGATCCGAGGTGGCGAACTTTTTACGATGATACGCTGAAGATTCGGGACTTCCATGAATTGGCCTTGGACGCAAACTTGATCCATGTGTTTGAGGTCCTGTTTGGCGAGCCGGTCCTGCCCCACAGCCGGAATATCTGCCGTGTCGTTTTCCCTGGCACAGCATCACACTCGACACCTCCACATCAGGATCATTTTTATATCGGCGGTTCAGATGATATGTGGACGGCGTGGATCCCATGCGGCGATTGCCCGGCGTCGCTGGGTGGACTTGCTGTTGCCAAAGGATCACACCGGCAAGGGAAGCTGGATGTCAAAGAAGCTGTCGGTGCCGGAAGTCATCAAGTGGATGTGAAGGAAGATCAAGTCTGGGTCGGCGGCGACTATGCCTGCGGTGATGTGATCCTTCTGCACAACCTGACGATTCATCAAGGACAGGATAACCTGAGTCAGGATCGGCTGCGTCTGTCGTGCGACTTTCGCTACCAGCCCAGAAGTCACCCAGTGCGAGCAGACTCCCTGGTACCCCATATGGACTGGTTGACTTGGGAAGAAATCTACCAGGATTGGGAGCCCACTGATCCGCTGAAGTACTATTGGAAGGACTGGGATCTGCAGATTGTGGAATGGTAGCCGATCCTTCGGAGCGCTGACTTTTTTGCGATAAAGCGCTGGCTTCGCGAAGTCAGGTTTGCTCCTTAAGGTGCCTCGTGTACCCCGACACTTCGGGGTCGAAGGCCTCAAGTAATGGCATCAAAATCTCCAATAACAGAGCATAAAAAATGGATGAAATCCGTATTGGTGTAGCAGGTTTGGGTCACCGTTCTCATATGTGGTTGAGACATCTCCTGAACATGCCAGGATATCGGATCACAGCGATTAGCGATTGGATCGAGCCTCTGCACGAAAAATTCCTCGCGGGTATTCCTTATCGAGATGAGGTCGCCTGCTTCACAGATTATGAGGAATTCATCGCCAGCGACAAAATCGATGCGGTCGCCCTCTGTGTCCGGCGGATGGACCAGGGCGCCCTCGCCGCCCGAGCCCTGGAAGCAGGAAAACACGTCACCAGTGAGGTCCCTGCCGCCCACACGATTGAGGACTGCTGGCGGATCGTCCTCGCCACGGAACGTACCGGCAAATGCTACCTCCTGGCCGAACAAGCCCGATACTGGTCCTTTGTAAAAGAATGGCGAGATCTGGTCGCCACCAATGAGCTGGGTAAGATCTGTTACTGCGAGGGCCAGTACATTGGTTATTACGGCACGAAGCAGTTTTTTCAGGACTTCAAGACGGGTAAGCAATACCCGGTCGAGGAACTCAAGGATCATCCGGAAGCCGAACCTACGGTTTTCACTACCATGCCCCCCATTCACTATCTGCCCCATGAACTCAGCCCCATGCTCAAGGTTCTCGATGACCGCGTCATCCAAGTAGTCGGCATGGGCACCGATGCGCCGAGCAACAGTCATCCTGAGGTTGGTCAGCCCGATATCCAAGTGGCGCTGATGAAGACGGAAAAAGGGACGGTCTTACGTATGGCCGTCGGCTTTGCCATGCGGGGCCCCACCAAAGATGATCATCATTGGTACCAACTCATGGGCTCCCACGGTCGCGTCGAATGGCGTCGGCGTCCCAGCGACAACCCGCGCATGTGGCAAGCCAAAGGCGACCATGAGGAAATGATGGATATGAATTGGAAAATGGAAGACCCCGCGGCGCCGGATGCAGCCAAAGGGAGCGGCCACGGCGACGCCGACTACTACGTACAACGCGCCTTTAGGGATTGCCTCTTAGATGGCATCATGCCCGAGATTGATGTCTACACCGCCATGGACACCGCGGCGCCTGCGATTCTCGCTGCCGACTCCATTGAACAGGGATCGATTCCATTTGATGTTCCGGATTTTCGTCCCGGTCCTACGCGTAAATCTGGAGAAACCCCAGAAGGCTTCGTGCTATGAAAATAGCGCTTCTCCATGCACCAGCCTATTTCAGCGACTACGCTGCTGAAATATGCGAGACATGGGGTTTGACCTGCTATCAGCTCATTCAAGAGCAGGACCTGGCCAGTCTGTCACCCACTGACATCCCTGCATTATTACTCCCAGCGGGCCACTATGATAGTGCGTCCTGTGAGGCCATCATGGCCTATGTCAACACAGGCGGCGCCCTTGTCTGCCTTTGTCCACAGTCAGAACTCTCGGACCCAATGGGGTTCACCTACGTAGAAGACAAGACCGGTCATCATCGCCTGCGTGTCACCTGCCCACCTGCGGCTGGTATCGCCGGAACGGCACTGCCTGTGGTCGGAAAAGTCAAGATCTACGAGCCTCGGGACGACGCTCAAATCAGGGCATGGATAGGCCTTCTCAATACTTATGAGAAGAACACCCCGGCCATCATGTCTCGTCAGATGGGCAAAGGTCAGGTGATCTGTTTTTCCTTTGATCTTCTGGCATCCGTCTGGCAACTCCGGCAGGGCGATCCTCATCTGGCGGAAATAATTCCCCCCGGGGATAGCTGCGCGCGCCCGTGCCATCTTGCATCAGATTTAGGCGGCGCTGACAGTGGTTGGGTGCCCTTTGCTGACCTACAAGCGCGACTACTCGTGGATACGCTGATCGCTTGTCTACCGGCACCCGTTCCACTCATTTCCCATTTACCCGCAAACGCTAATGCCATCATTCTATATTCAGGGGACGAGGATAGCGCCACCCGAGCAGAAACCGAAAAGCAGTTTACAGATCTGACGGCTGAAAATGTCAGGATGAATCTCTACCGGATTCCTGACGCATCCGCGAGCACAGGCGAAGACGCCCATCAGGATGGTGAGCACCACGACATCGGCGTCCATCCCGATCTGCTCCACGTTGCCGGCGCATCCATCCAGGATCGCGTCGATGAATACCGCGCGCAGCTGGAGCGTTTTTCAGAGAAGTTTCAACTGCCCCTGCGTTCCGCCAGAAACCATTGCACAGCCTGGGCAGGTTATCTTGAATTAATGGTCGTGGCCCACGCCTGTGGATTGCGGATGGACAGTAGCTACTTCACCTGCAGCGGCTACATGCGAAACCGGGCCTACGATCCCTATGGCGCCTTTGGCATGGCCATGCCCATGCGTTTTGTGCAGCCGACCGGGGAGATGATCGACATCTACGAACAGCCCACCCATCTTTCCGATGACTGCTGGTTCCAGAGCGGAGACGATTACAGCGCCGATATCAGCCCGGACATCTACGATGATATTGTCGAACGCATCCTCACAGATCAGAAGACACAGTATCATATGCCCTACGGCGTCAATATCCATCCCGGTAATTATGCGCGGTTTTCCTCTGAGCAGAGCGCGTCTCTCATCCGCCAGTCCAAGGCTTTGGACCTACCCATCTGGTCCTTTGATCAATGGCTGGATTTCGTCGAAGCCAGAAGGCGCTGGCGAATCTCTGATTGGCAATGGCAAAATCAGCAGCTGCGCTTCACGGTGCAAGGCGACACGGAACACCATGCACTCAGCCTGTTACTGCCAGCCGAACACATGGGATCGCGACTTAAGACAGTCTCCGTCGAAGACCAACCCATCGCCTATAAACTGATCACCCGCTATCGACAGTCTGTGGCCGAATTATCTCTGCCACCACAGAAGACCTTTAATGTCGCTGCCAATTACGAAACGAAATCG
>Ga0209089_10001872_pt1 | contig 18959 bp, 16 predicted proteins | sample ArcticOcean_MG_C_FD_187431 | JGI IMG/M metagenome (GOLD analysis project Ga0209089, IMG submission 187431) | Marine microbial communities from western Arctic Ocean - ArcticOcean_MG_CB2_150 (SPAdes) (version 2) | ecosystem: Environmental > Aquatic > Marine > Oceanic | place: Arctic Ocean: Canada... | reverse complement strand
GCTGAATGGGGTCATCCACGTAAATGGATTGACGCATGTAAAGCTGGATTTAAAAGTAAAGAACACCAATCTTTAACCTCTTCATTTGATTATTCAGGACCTCTTACTGAAACAGTTTTAATGGGTAATATTGCTATTAAAAGTTATTTACTTCGTAAGCAAACAACTAACAACAGAATGGATTATTATGCTCGTAAAAAACTTTTGTGGGACGGAGACAATATGAGGATAACTAACCTAGAAGAAGCTAATCAATTTGTAGGAAGGGATTATCGTGAAGGTTGGAAAATATAATTTATAAGTTAAAATTTTGAAAATACTTGTAACAGGAGGGCTTGGCTATATAGGATCACATGTTGTTGTAGAATTAATTCAAGAAAATCATGAAGTTGTTATCCTTGATAATTTAATTAATAGTAGAGTTTCTGTTTTAGATCAAATTGAGACTATTACAAAAGTAAAACCTGATTTTAAAAAAATAGATTTAAAAAAGAAAGGTGATGTAATAAGTTTTTTTAAAAAAAATAAAAACATTGAGGGTGTGATTCATTTCGCAGCCCTCAAGTCTGTAAGTGAAAGTGTAAATCGACCAATTAAATATTATAAAAACAATGTAATTGGCATGATTAACCTTTTAGAATTCATACCTAAAGGCATTCCTTTAGTTTTTAGTTCATCATGTACTGTGTATGGGAGTTCTAAAACTCAACCTATTGATGAGAATACTCCATTTGGTATTGCTACATCTCCATATGGGCATACGAAGCAGATATGTGAGCAAATAATGGAGGCTGAATATAAAACTGAACCACATTTTAAAGGAATATCTCTTAGATATTTTAATCCAATAGGAGCGCATTCATCAGGTTTGATTGGTGAAAATCCTAAAAATACTTCTGAAAACATTATGCCTTACTTAACTCAGGTTGTAGATGGAAAACAAGACATTCTTACTGTTTATGGAAATGATTACCCTACTAAAGATGGAAGCTGTATTCGAGACTATATTCATATAACTGATTTATCAAAAGCACATTGTAAAGCGATTGAACATTTAGATAATATTAAAAAAGATAAGTTTTTAGAGCCTATTAATATTGGAACTGGAAGAGGTGTTAGTGTATTAGAATTGATAGCTAGTTTTGAAAAAGCTACAGGTGAAAAAGTCCCTTTCAAAATAGGGAAGAGAAGACCAGGTGATGTTATAACAGCTTATGCAGATACAAAAAAGGCAGAAAATATGATAGGATGGAAATCAGAACACTCGTTATCGGAAGCGCTTCAATCAGCATGGAATTGGGAGCATAACAAGTCATAAATGATTTATAAAATTATAAGTAACTTAACTTGATCAAATAAATTAAAATGAACAGAAGAAATTTATTAAAAACAATTAGTTCAGGTATTGCAGGCGTTGGAGTAATCCCTTTTATGAATGCACAAAAAAAAATAACATTACAATCAAATAAATTGAAAGGAAATATAAATCATTCAGTATGTGCTTGGTGCTATAAAACACCTCTTGAAGATTTGGCAAAAGAGGCAAAAAAAATCGGTTTAGTTGGTATTGATTTGATTGGTTCTGAGGGATGGGATATCTTAAAAAAATACAACTTAACTTCAACAATGTGTTATGGTGATTTGGAGGGAAAATCTACGCGAAGCTTAACTAATGGTTGGTGTGATAAAAAGTTTCACAATGAACTCATATCTAATTACTTAAGACATATAAAATTAGTTGCAGATTCAGGTTGGACTAATTTAATTTGCTTTAGCGGAAGTAGAAGAGATATAAGTGATGAACAAGGTCTTTCGAACTGTGTTGAAGGCTTAAATAAAATTATTCCACTAGCAGAAAAGCATGGTGTCGTTTTACACATGGAGCTTTTAAACTCTAAAGTTGATCATAAGGATTATATGTGTGATAATGCAAACTGGGGAGTTAAACTTTGCAAAAGATTAAATTCTAATAATTTTAAGCTTCTTTATGATATATACCATATGCAAATAATGGAGGGAGATGTTATTAGAACAATTTCTCAAAATCATAAATACATTGGTCATTATCATACTGCAGGTGTGCCAGGTAGAAATGAAATTGATGAGACTCAGGAATTGTATTACCCTGCTATCATGGAAGGTATATTGGCGACAGGTTTTAAAGGAGTTGTTGCCCAAGAATTCATACCTACTAAAAAAGACATACTTGGAGCATTAGCAGAGGCAATACAGATTTGCGACGTTTAATTAGTATTTAGCTGGTTCTCCGTTAGTGGTTGTATTTATAATAAATTCACGTAAATCATCATTAGCTTCCACTAAATCTTCTTTTCTAAGGTACATCATGTGCCCGCTTCTATATCCTTTAAAGTAAAAGCGATCCTTAAATTTTCCGCTTGGATCAACCTGCCACATTGTATATTTTGCACTAAAATAGGTTGTTGCTCCATCATAATAACCAGATTGAATAAATACTTTTAAAAATGGATTTTCAGCCATAGCTTGTCTTAAATTATCTCTCACTCTTACATTATCTCTATTCCAAGGTCTAACAGAATGATGATTTCTCCCCCAAGTATTATATTTTACATCGGATTTGAATTTTAATTCATTTTGCAGATAATGATTTATAGCAGGGGTGAATGCATGATCCCAGGCACTCATTTCAGCATTGTAATCAACTCTATTTCCGGAGTCTTGTCTATCTACTCCTTTATACCTAGAATCTAATCTTCCAATTGTTTTGCCTTCATCTCTAAGAAGTTCCTTCCAAAAAAATGAAGTTGACAGGTTTATGTTATTCTGAAGAACATCATTTTTATCAAGCCCAGTGAAATATGAAATTTTTTCAGCAATAGAATTCTTTTCGCTATCGCTAATAAAACCCCCTTTAGATAGAGCTGGTATTAATTCGTTTAAAGCAAAATTCTCAGATTTAGGAAGAATTTCCTCTAAATCCAATTTTTGTAACTCATTAGGTAATTTTTTGTGATACCATGATGCAGCTGTATAATACGGAAAATCAATAGCAGATGAAACAGGTCCTGGATATACCTGATAATCAGCAGGAGAGACCATAATAACACCATTTAAGTAAATCCATTGTTTATCTTGAAGTTCGTGAGATAATCCCATAACTCTAACACCCCCATAACTTTCTCCAATTAAATACTTTGGAGAGTCCCATCTATTTTTTCTTGAAATAAAAGTACTTATCCATTCAGCCAGATATTTTATATCTTCATTTACACCAAAGAATGTCTTACCGCTTTCTTTTTTCCCCTGGTATTCAATAATTCTTGAATAACCAACATTTACTGGATTAACAAAAACAATGTCAGCCACATCAATAATAGAGTAGGGGTTTGTTTTGTATCCATAAGGTTGTATTGGATATCCTTCATCATCAACCTTTAAAATTTTTGGCCCAGTATATCCCATATGCATCCATAGTGAACCCGCACCTGGACCTCCATTAAAAGAAAAAATTAATGGGCGAGCTACGTTATTAGCTACGTTAGTTCTTTTATAGTATGTAAAAAATAAACTAGCAATTGGTTTTCCGTCACCATTCCAGACGGGAATTCTCCCAGTTTGAGCTTCATAGTTAATTGCCTGACCTTTAATAATTGTCTTATGCTGGGTCACTACAAGAGTGTCTATTGGTAGTTTTTTCTCTTGAGCAAATACAGAACTTGATAAAAAGTTAATTAAGCAGAATAAGTATATTTTTTTCATCTTCTAAACATTTAATTATTAAATATAATTATTTAAAATAAATTAAACCTTTTGTCTTGTTAGAAGTGTTAATTGTTACGATAACAACAACATAGTAAAAATTTAGTATTTTTATATATATAATAAAATCAAAAAGACTAGTAAAATTAATTAATCATGAAAAAAATAGGCTTAATATTTATACTATTAATTTTTAGCTGTAGTAAGAATGAATCAGGAATGGATCCTCATTTAACTGCTGAAGAAGCAATTACTGTTCAAGCTGAAAATGAAAAAAAACTAATTGGAAAATGGAGTTTTAATCCATCTTCAGGAAGAAGTCTTGCAACGTGTCAAATCAGCTCACTTGAATTTACAGACAACAACACATATATTCTTAAATTAAATATTACTGATGGATCTTCAAACGTTATGTATTATCAAGGAGATTACCATATTGTATTTGGAGAAGCAACTACTGATGATGTTCCAATTGAAAAAGTTTTATTATTTAATCAAGGAGTTCTTCCTTTAGCTTCTATTCCAGAAGCAGGATCTATAGCAACTTTTACAAACATAGTTTTTGATACTCAAGGAGGAATTACATTTACTTTTAAAGCTGAATCAGGGGCCGATGGATATTGTGATACAACTACTGCTCAACAACTAGAAGCTGATAAAGCACCTGAAATTATGACTGAAACACAAGCTCCTGAAGGTAGTAATCAAGCTTTATTTATTAATAATTGGCGTTTTACAGAGCTAAGTTCTTCGCTAAATGGTGTTGAAATTACTGAAGGAGGTCTTTGCGGTTGGATAAACTCCTTAAATTATGAAAATTGTGTGGATTACGACACTGGAGAAATTGATATAAATTGTGTTTTGTTAAATGATGTAACTGTAGTAATTACAAGTTATGGAACTTGGTTTTTCACATATTATAGTAGTTCTAATGCTATTGGATTTCAAGAAGGTCAATGGAGATGGGCTAATGGAGATTTTACAGCATTTGAAGTGATTGATGAAGAAGATGACAATAATTGGACAGACGCACAATTAATTAATATTGTAAGTGTATCTGCAAGTTCATTGTCGCTATCATCCACTGAGACTGTAGATGTTGATGGTGATGGTGTTCCAGATGAAATGCTTAGCGAGTATACATTGCAAATTCAATCAGCTGCTTTTTCCTATCCAACTTGTAGTTTACTAACAAATTGAAGTTTAGAAGGATAATTTAAACAAAGTATTTAGATAAAATCATTTGTGACAAGATTAATTAGGCTATTTTTGTGCCTTTAAATATTTTATGCTCACATTCAAAGATTTGGGTCTTGAATCCAATCTGATTCAAGCCGTTGAGGATTTAGGTTTTCAAACTCCAACTGATGTTCAGAAAGAGTCAATACCAGTATTACTAAAAAACGAAACTGATTTAGTTGCTTTAGCTCAAACAGGAACAGGAAAAACTGCCGCTTTTGGAATGCCATTATTGCAAAAGATAGATTCAAATTCAAAACATACCCAGGGCTTAATTTTGTCACCCACAAGAGAGCTTTGTATTCAGATTACTAAGGAGATTCAGACTTATGCAAAGTATATACCAAAGGTCAATATAGTTGCAGTTTATGGTGGAGCTAATATTCAAGATCAATCAAAAAAAATAAAAAAAGGTGCACAGATTATCGTAGCTACTCCAGGAAGAATGCAAGATATGCAAAGGCGCAGGATGGTAGATATAAAAAAAATAGATTACTGTATACTTGATGAAGCTGATGAAATGTTAAACATGGGGTTTTATGAAGATATAACTGCTATTTTATCTGAGGCTCCAAAGGAAAAGAATACATGGTTGTTCTCAGCTACAATGCCTTCAACTGTTGCGAAAATTGCAAAAAAATTCATGAACTCTCCTAAGGAAATCACTATTGGAAGTAAAAATGCAGGAGCTAAAAATGTTTCTCATGAGTGTTATACAGTTAGCGGTCGTCAACGTTTTGAAGCATTAAAACGTTTAGTTGATGCTCATCCAACTATTTTTGGATGTGTTTTTTGTAGAACAAAACGTGACACACAAAAAGTAGCAGAAAACTTAATAGAGTCTGGTTATAATGCTGCGGCACTTCATGGTGACTTAAGTCAAAATCAAAGGGATACAGTGATGAATTCCTTCAGAAAAAAACAAATTCAACTTTTAGTAGCCACAGATGTAGCAGCAAGAGGAATTGATGTAGATAATATTACTCACGTAATTAATTATCAATTATCTGATGAGAGTGAAGTCTATACTCATAGAAGTGGTAGAACCGGTAGAGCTGGTAATAAGGGAGTTTCAATTATTATTGTTACCCAGAGTGAGCATCGTAAAATTCGATCTATTGAAAAACTGATTCAATCAAAAATCACTCACAAGACTATTCCAGATGCAGATGAAATTTGTAATGCACAATTACTTCACTTAGCAAAAAAACTTAGGGATGTTAATCCGTCTGATTCTGCAGAGAAGCTTCTTCCTGCTTTTATTAATGAGCTTGAAAGTTTATCAAAGGAAGATGTTTTGAAAAGATTAGTTACTATAGAGCTAGACCGTTTCTATAATTATTATAGCGGTAAGTCTAAAATTTTAGATACTCCAAAAAAAGATTTTTCTAATAATGATTCAAAATCTAGGGTGAGTAAAAGAGATGAAGTTCGTTATCACATCAATATTGGTGAAAGAGACAACTATGATTGGAGAACTCTTAAAGATCTTATAAAGGGCACTCTTGGGCTTACTGGAGATGAAATTTTTCATGTTGATGTAATGAAAAACTTTTCTTTCTTTTCATCTGGTCCTGAAGAAAAAGACATTGTATTAGATGGTTTTAAATCTATAAATATAGATAACAGGGACATTGAAGTATCAATTACAGAAAAATTTAATCCAAAGAAGGCCAAAAAATCTAAATCTAGAAATAGAGAGGGAAGTTACTCAGGTAGGAGTAGACCTAACCCTTTTAAATTTTCAAATAATAAAAAATCTTCTGGTAAGAAAAGAAGTAAAAGATTTTAATATCATTGAAATTTATAAATAAAAAAACCTCCAACATTGGAGGTTTTTTTATTTATAAATTGATTACTTGGAGGTAGTTAATTTACTCCACGATCAAACTCAACTCTACGACTTGATTTTCTATCAGATAGAGGTTTAGTTTCTCCATAAGCCTCAGTTGATATTCGACTTCCATCAACACCTGCAGATTCTAGAGCAGCTTTAACTCCATCAGCACGTTTTTGAGAGATTTTCATATTAAAATCTGCAGAACCATCATCAGAAGCATGACCTTGCACAATTATATTAACATCTGGATATTCATCTAAAAGAGCTTTAAGATTATTTATAAGCTCCTTGCCACTATCACCAATATTAATACTTGAGGATCCAAAATATATTTTAGACTCACTGTTAGCAATAAAATCAATTAATTTAGTTGGTTCAGCTACACATCCACCGTTTTCAGCGACACCAGCTTCATCTGGACATAAATCATCTTTATCTAGAACTCCATCACCATCAGTATCAGGCCATGGACATCCATTATTACCAGCTTCTCCAGCTACCGTAGGACATTCATCATCTTTGTCAGCTATAGTATCACCATCGCTATCAGGACATCCTCCCATTTCTGCAGAACCAGCAGCTTCTGGACATGAATCATCTCCATCAGCAATACCATCTCCATCTGTGTCTGGACAGCCATTCATTTCAGCCGTTCCAGCTTCTTCCGGGCAGGCATCTTTGTTGTCAGGAATACCATCACCATCAGTGTCAGGACATCCTTCGAATTCTTTTAATCCAGGCACATCTGGACAAACATCTTTTTTATCAGAAACTCCATCTCCATCAGCATCTCCAGTTCCAAAAACATATGTTAAACCAATAACATGTTGTAATTGATTAGATGAATTTTTTTCAGAAGCATTACGCATGGACGTGCTAAGATTAGCAGCCCATTTGTCACTTAGTCTAACGTTAATACCAGCTCCACCAACAGTTGTTCTTGCTGATTCTTTAGACGGAAACATTGCATCTTCATCAGGACCATTACCAAATCTAGACAAACCATAACCAGCAAAAAGATAAGGAATTACTTTTCCTTCTTTAACTATGTTATATTTTATAATTCCATCAATAGTGTAATATTCTTCAGCTGATCCATCAATGCTATTAGCAGAGTATTGAGCTCCAATAGAAAAATTTCCACCTAAATAACGAGTAAGACTTAAAGCAGGAACGCCAGTACCAGAACCATCATTGTTATCGTCTATACTTACAATATTTGCACCAATACCAATCGCCCATGGGTTTTGAGCATTTTGAGCTGTTAGAGTGTTAGAATTAAATATCCAAGCACTTATAGCCAATGCGAGAGTAATATATTTTTTCATTTCAAATGTTTAATTATTTTCAAATATACTAAAAAAGCTTCTATTTATAATACAAACAGGGTAATTACACATTTTTTTTAAAATTAACCCGGGTATTTTTTTATTGTAAGCTTATATTCACTTGCACTAAGTTGCTCAATTATGTAATGAACATTTGCTAAAATTGTAGCTTTAGAAAAATTCTCAGTTATTAAATTAATGTTATTTTCTGTCCATTTTTTTATTCTTAAAGTATCTATTTGAGGAATAGGAATTTTAGAAGCTTTTTTGAAAAATATTTTTGCTTTACTTAAAGGATTTGTTTCAGAATTTGAATAAAATTCAATTCTTTTAATCTTTTTATTACCATTGATTACTATTTTATAGCTTGCTTTTGTTTCTGAAAAAATAAATTGTTTTGGATATATATCTTTATTTGGATTTTCTTGGCTGTTGTTTTGAAAATTATTTTCTAAAAGAAATACTTCAAGATCTATTGGATTAATACCCTCTAAGTAGTTTGAATTTACTTGAGAACTAGTTTGATTAGTTTTTAATTTTTCAAAGCTAAAATCTTTTATTTCTTTTATTTTATTCTTAAAACAAGAGATGGTTATTAAGAAAATTAAAATTAAGTAGAGTCCTTTTTTTAACATATTTTAAAATTATGAATTTATACACTATTTAATAGACCTTAAAAAACACTTATATATTTAAAAAAAATCAAAATAAAAAAATATTTTATTGAAAAAGCTTAATTTAGAGTTAAAATTAATTAATCAAGAATTGACTCAAACTATTGCACAATTTATGAAAATTATCTACATTTCTTAAAAAAAAACATATACCCAATGAAGATTTTATATTTTTTTGTTGCTTTTTTGTCCTTTAATGCATTTTCTCAGATAAGTGTAGAAGGAGTTGTTAAAGATGAAAAAACACTTACACCACTAGAAGAAGTTAGAATTCAACTAAGACCTATTAGTAAGAAAGGGGCTGGTTATTGGACGGGAACTATGACTAAAAAAAATGGTCTTTATAAGGTTTCTACTTCAATGAAACTTCCAGCAACGATATCATATCAAAAAGAAGGATGTGGTAAAAAGTCTATTAAAATTAAAGAAGGTGATAAGGTTCCTTCTGAAGTATTTTTAGATTGTACTGATGATGCTATAAAAGCAATTATCATAGAACAAACTTTAGATACAGATGGTGATGGTTTGGTGGATAAAGATGACAAGTGCCCTAAAGAGGCAGGTTCTATAGAAAATGAGGGATGTCCGGTAGAAGGAGATTCTGTTTCCGATAAAGCAGCAGCAATAGCTAAAGCAGAAGCAATAGCTAAAGCAGAAGCAATAGCTAAAGCAGCAGTTGAAAAGAAGAATTCGGCTATACCACCACCACCTACATCAATATATTTTAAAGCAAACGATTTTAATGTTTCACTTTCGTACAAAAATAATAGTAGGCTAAATGTTATTGGAGATTTTTTACTTAACAATTTATCAGCTAAAATTAATATTGAAGGACATGCTTCAAGTGATGGTAGTTCAGAATACAATATGGCACTATCTGAAAAAAGAGTATTAATGGTTAAACAAGCTTTAGTTGATTTAGGAATCAATCCCTCTAGATTGACCGTTAAGAGTTTCGGTGAGGATAAGCCAGCTCAAAGTAATTCTACTTCTCAAGGAAGGTCTGATAACCGAAGAGTGGTGATTAGTATGCAGTAGTATAGAAAATAATTTCAATTAAAAAAAGCTTGTAGAGATACAAGCTTTTTTTTGTTTTCTAATTAAATATTTTATGAATAAGTAATTTTATCTTATTTGGTGTTAAAAATGTTTGTTTATAGGTAACAGATTTAATCATTTCTTTAGAATAGTAGATTGGAAAATATTTATCATTAGCCCAATCCGAAAATAGATTTTTATAAAATGGACTTTCTGGGTCTCCAGATTGACCAGGAGTGTTTGTTGCAATAGACTCATCCCAGTTTCCAGTATTAACTATCATTCTAAAACTAGCCCCACTAGATTGCTTATTATTGCTTCCTGTTGATCCAGGAGTGTAAGCATTTCCTCCTCTTGGTAAAGGTCCTAAGTTTAATTTTTTGGCAATTTTTTGATCAACAATATTACCTAATGCATGATTTATTTTTGTGTGTTTAAAATTCTCTTGACCATAATTCCAATTCTCAATATTTTCACCTAATATATTTTTAAGGTTAGCTATACTTTTTAAAAATGAATTTTTTAAAAAATGATTTCTACCCTCAGTCGGTTTAGGACCAAATAAATTTTTATTCGGGTTTTCAATCCATTCTATTATTCTTTTTAATTGAATTGAGGATATATAGTTCTTCCCTGTCTCAGGAACAAATTTTTCAAAGGCCTGTTTTATTATTTCATTTTCCCATGAAACATATATTGCAGCAGCAATAGAATTAGGTGATAATCTATAATCCCAATTAAATAAGATATTTTTTATTTCTGTTTCTTTTTCTTCAAAGGATATTTCTTTTAAAAATGGAACTAAAATTTTAGCAGGCAACGATGTTACATCGACTTGTAAATTTTTCATTTTTTCCATATTTAAATCATTATCACTTTTTAAAACTTCATTAACTCGATCTCCTCGATATGGATCTGACCAAGAGTAACCTATTGCATTCCAGTGTTTGTAATTCTCAGAAGTAACATTTTGATTAGCAGTTGCAATAAATCCTTTTTCTGGATTAAATTCATTTGGTTTTTCAATAATAGGTAAATATCCATCCCATTCATGTGATCCATCTCCTGGAATAGGAACCATACCACTAAATCCATTACGAATAGGTGCTATTCCAACAGCTTGCCAGCCAATATTTCCTTTTCTATCGGCCCAGATCATATTTTCACCTGGGATGTTACTGTAATTGCAAGCTTCTTTAAATTCTTCCCAAGTTTTAGCCTGATCCATTCTTAGCGAAGCTAAATATGGAGATCCTCCAGGTTCTAACCATGCACATTTAACAGCAAAAGCTATATTTTTTTCTAAATTAATATAGGTAACAGGACCATGATGAGTATAATTCAAAATCACTTCTTGAGGATCTTTCCCTTTAATATTAATAATCTCCTTAATTGTTTTCATTTCCCTCCATTTTCCATTAAACATATATTCTAGAGGATTATCTGGATTTAAGTCGTACTGATATAAATCTTCACCATCAGTTCTGTAAACAGTTAAACCCCATGCTCCGTATTCATTATGACCGATTGAAATTCCTGGTATTTCAGGCTCACCACCTCCAATTACATTCCATTCAGGTGAAACCAGATGAGCCATGTACCTTAAAGAAGGAACAGCTATTCTTCTGTGGGGATCATTTGCCATATAGGTATTGCCGTCAGATGTTTTAGAGCCACTTACTACCCAATTATTACTTCCCAATGCCAGAGAATCTCCTTGTACATCTAAAATTTTTAAATTATTTACTATTTGAGAATTACTATATTTTTGATTAATCGCACTATTAGAAAAAGTAAGAGGTTTTCTATAAGCGAAGTATGGTTGTAAAATATCTTCAAAAAGAAGATTTTTATCAATTTTTGGATCCAACTTTAAAATAGGTTCTTTGGGATGAAACCAGAGTAATTCTTTAACTTTTCTTTCTCCCAAGACTGCAACGGCTCTCCCAATTTGTAATTCTGAACCTATATTTCCTAAAAGTCCTTGATGTCTGGAAATAACAACTTCAGGAGTCCATAAATTTGGCTGTATGTCAAGTATTTTAAAAGGAAGTGGAAGTGATTCAGGGTTTTTATTTATTTCTTTAATATATGTGTTTACTCCATCAACGTAGGCATTTACTATTTTTGATCCTTCGGAATGATAGTGATTTAATTCAGTCTCAATATCTCCTCTGTATTTAAATAATCGAGTACCAATATCTCTTTTAAGTTCAGTTTCTCCTAAAATCTCAGCAATTGTTCCGGTCGCTTGTCTTCTCCAAATCTCAAATTGAAATAATCTATCTTTTGCAGCTAGATATCCTTGAGAAAAAAAAAGATCATATTGATTTTGAGCATAAATATGATTTACTCCCCATTTATCTCGTAAAATTTCAACTACATTATCAATTCCTTTAATTTTTATATTGTTATCAAATGAGTTATTACATGAGCTAATAATTATAAGACTTATTAATGTTAGATATAATTTAATTGAATTATTCATCATGAATTACCTTTTAAAGTTTAAAGATTTAAATTAATACTAATTTTTAAATATGGAATCATACAAAAAAACAGTTTTTAGAAGAATTTGGAGATAATTGAGTATTAGTTATAAAAATAAGATAGTGTGCAAGTAGGTAAACAAAAAAAGGACTACATTGCTGTAATCCTTTTGTTTTCAAGTGACCTCGGCAGGATTCAAACCTGCAACCTCTTGAGCCGTAATCAAGTGCACTATTCAGTTATGCTACGAGGCCTTGGATCTAAAATTTTAATGGCAAATATACTACTACTAATAAATTTACTTACATTTAACAAAAAAAAATCATGAAAAATCTTTTATTTATTTTAATATTTTCCACTTCTATTTTTTCCTATTCACAAACCGTAAATGGTATTCCTATTTCTGAATTAGATGCCAAATATATTAGAATTAATTCTGTCGCTAAACTTTTGAAGCCATTTCAAGTAAAAGTTTTTCTTGATTATGGACAAATATCAAGAGTCAAGGATTTAAAGAAAGGAAAAGTTATGGATGATGATGGAAAAATGTTCGTTTTTAACGGTACTATGGGGATTGTTAACTTACTGGTTGAAAATGGGTATAGAATTGCACATGTTTATAATTCAAAAGACGATTCTGTCAATTATATTATGGAAAAAATAGATTAATTATAACTAATATATTATTTGATAATAAAAATTATATTTATGAAAAAATTATTACTTCTTTTATTAATCATTCCTTTTTCATTAACGTCTCAAGAGCTTGTAAAGGATATCTACGGATATAGTAAGATTTATCAAGTCAAGGATAAATCACAAGATGAAATTCATAAATTAGTTAAAGAGTGGGTTGGAAAAAATTTTAAATCTCCTAAGGAAATAACTTTGTATGATGATAAAGACAAAATTATTATTCAAAATAAATTCAAAATGAGCCCAAGGATTCTTCAAACAGCTCAAAATACAACTTCAAATTATAGAGTTTCAGGTAAAATGATATTTTTTATAGTTGATAATAAATTTAGATTAGAGATGCATTTGGAGGATCTCTATTCTTTTGATGGAAAAAAAGGAAATCCAAATTCACATTGGGAAATTCCCAGCAATCAGATAGATGAAAAGTTTGTTAAAAAACTATTATTTGCAGGTTACTTGAACGTGAAGCAATTTAGTGGCTTCTCTATATTTGATATAGAAGAGAAAGGGGATAAAAAGTCAAAAAAGGCAACCAAATATGTTGCCAAGGAAATGAAAAAAGGTGTTTATATTAAACGAATTCGAAAAGTTGCAGCAGATTTAAATACTGAGGTTAGCTCTGTTTATAATTCCGTTGATGAACATTTTAAAAATGTTGTTAAGGAGGATTGGTAGTAACTACAAATTAATTTTATTAGTTTCCTAAGTAATATATTATTAGTCCACCTATAATAAATCCTTCCATAAAACAAATCCAAAGTAGCCCGTAATCTGATATTTCAAATTCTTTTTGAAACCATTTTATCAATTTTTTATGATAATCAAACATAACAAAGTAATTATTTTTCTATTCTAAAAATAACAAATTTAAATTCAGATTTAAAAATCTCCTATAGTTAGTTAAATTTGTATCAGTTTATACCATATATTTTATTTAAAAAAAGTATTATTTTATGAGAGTAAGACCTGCCAGAGAAGAAGAAATTCAAATATTATTAAAGTTTGAACAAGAACTAGTTGAGTTTGAAAGACCTTTTGATTCAACATTAAAAATGGGTAAAATTAGTTATTATGATATTAGAAGTAGAATTAATGATAAAGATTCTCAAGTTTTAGTAGCTGAAATTAATGATGAAATAGTTGGTTCTGGATTTGGAGATATAGTCAAGGCTAAGCCTTTTTTAAAACATGAACACATTACTAGTCTTGGTTTTTTTTACGTGAAAGAGGAATATAGATCGATAGGAGTAAATAAGATGATATTAAAAGAACTAATAAAATGGTCAAAAAAAAGAGGTGTTTCAGAAATGAAACTTAATGTTTATGACAAAAATATAAATGCTAAATCTGTATATTTAAAATATGGATTTGAGCCTAATTTATTAGAAATGAGACTGAAAATATAGTATAAAAAAACATTTAATCAAGTTCTTAAAATCCTATCTTTAACAAAATTTTTCCAATGCCATTTATTGCAATTTTTGTAGGGATTGTTTTATTAATTAAAGGAGGCGACTGGCTAATGCGATCAGCTGTCTCGCTATCTTTAAGATTAAATATTCCAAAAATAGTAATAGGGATGACGGTTGTATCCTTTGCAACTTCAGCTCCTGAGTTAATTGTGAGTATAAAATCTGCTTTGTTAGGTCATCCTGATTTAGCGCTTGGAAACGTTATAGGGTCAAATATTGCAAATCTTGGTCTTGTTTTAGCTATAACTATAATTATATCTCCAATTAGTGTTAATTCAAATTTTTATAAGACTGACTGGCCAATGATGATGTCTGCTACAATACTATTTTTTCTATTTATATTTTTTGATCATAAATTATCAGTTTTTGAGGGAGCTATAATGTTTATATTACTAATTTGTTTTCTGTTTTATTTAATCTTTTTTCAAACAGAAACAGTTATAGATGATTTCTCTGATAATAAAAACATTTTATCTTTTTTACAAATAGCTTATTATCTAGTTGTTGGAGGTTTTAGCCTATGGTTAGGGTCAGAAACACTTATAAAAGGAGCAGTTGCTTTAGCTCAAGAAAATGGAGTTTCAGAGCGTATAATTAGTATAAGCATAATTTCTGTAGGAACAAGTATTCCTGAACTTTCTGCTTCGGTTATAGCAATAATTAATAAAGAAAAAGCTATTTCAATTGGAAATCTAATAGGGTCAAATATTTTCAATTTATTAGCTGTATTAGGAATTACTTCAATTATTGCTCCTGTTGATGTAGTTGATATGGGACTTCTTGATAATGATATTTGGTGGATGATAGGTTTTTCATTTCTTATACTACCATTAGTTTTTATTTTTAAAAGAAATCAATTGAGTAGGATTGAGGGATTAATATTATTAACTATTTATTTTTTGTTTATTTACATTTTAATCTCCGGATAAAAAAACGCCCTAAATTAAGTAATTTAAGGCGTTAACAGGAAAATATAATTTAAATTATATTTTTGCAGATTTAACAGTTTTTACAATTCTTGAAGCAATTTTATAAGGATCTCCATTTGAAGCAGGTCGTCTATCTTCTAACCATCCTTTCCATCCATTTTCAACAGTTCCAATTGGAATTCTAATAGATGCTCCTCTATCAGAAACTCCATAGCTAAAGTCATTTATGGAGGCTGTTTCATGAAGTCCTGTTAGTCTTTGTTCATTATATTGTCCGTAGACTGCAATATGTTCTTTTGTTAAAGGTCTAAATGCCTCACATATTTTTTCATAAGTTACTTGATCACCACATGTCCTTAATGTTGAATTTGAAAAATTGGCATGCATTCCAGATCCATTCCAGTCACCTTTGACGGGTTTTGGATGATATTCTATGTAATAGCCATATTGTTCTGTAAGTCTATCTAGAAGATATCTTGCAATCCACACCTCATCTCCTGCTTTTTTAGCACCTTTAGCAAATAATTGAAACTCCCATTGACCGCTAGCAACTTCTTGATTTATTCCTTCAAAATTCAACCCTGCGTCTATGCAAAGATCGGCGTGCTCTTCAATAAATTCTCTACCATGTGTGTTTTTTCCACCTACTGAACAATAATATAACCCTTGAGGTCCAGGGTAACCTCCTACAGGAAATCCTAACGGAAGTTGAGTTTCTGTATCCATTATAAAATATTCTTGTTCAAAACCAAACCAAAAATCATTATCATTATCATCAATTGTAGCTCTTGCATTAGATTCATGAGGTGATCCGTCAGCATTTAGGACTTCTGTCATTACCAGAAATCCATTAATCCTCATAGGGTCCGGATAGACAGCTACAGGTTTTAATAAACAATCCGATGATTCTCCTTCTGCTTGCTTAGTCGAAGATCCATCAAAAGACCAAATAGGGCAGTTTGATAATTTACCGTTAAAATTTTCTATCACTTTTGTTTTGCTTCGGAGATTAGATGTAGGGCGATAACCATCTAGCCAAATGTATTCAAGTTTTGATTTGCTCATTATTTATATATTTTGTTAAAAATTAAAAGTAATAATTTATTAAAATTACACCCCTTTTATTAGGGGTCAAAATATGATATGTGAATAAATTTTTATGAATACCCTTATTTTTATAGGGTTAAATTATTGATTTGTTAATAGCTAAGTGAATATACTCTCTTGATTTTAAAAAAACTTTATATTTGATTTCTAAATAAATTAATGTATAATTAAAATTTAATACTTTGAAACATTCTGATATTTTTGGCACTAGTGTTTTTAATGAAAATAATTTTAAACAATATCTAAATAAGGAATCCTTTAATAGTCTAATTGAAGCTATAGATAAAGGAAATAAAATTTCTAGGGCTTTGGCAGATCAGTTAGCAGCTGCTTTGAAATCCTGGGCTCTTTCAAAAGGAGTTACTCATTATTCTCATTGGTTTCAACCTCTTACAGGAACAACTGCTGAAAAACATGATGCTTTCTTTGATATTACCAATGAAGGCTTTCCTCTTGAAAAATTTGATGGAGCTCAGCTTGTACAACAAGAACCAGATGCTTCAAGCTTTCCTAGCGGAGGAATAAGAAATACTTTTGAAGCTCGAGGATATACCGCTTGGGATCCAACTTCTCCCGCATTTATTTTTGATACTACTTTATGTATTCCTACAATTTTTGTGTCATATACTGGAGAAGCTTTAGACTATAAAACTCCTTTGTTAAAATCAATTGCATCTCTTGATAATGCCGCTACCTGCGTAAGTAAGTATTTTGATAAAAACGTATCTAAAGTATATCCAACTTTAGGTTGGGAACAAGAATATTTTTTAATTGATAAGTCATTAATAGAATCTAGACCTGACTTAAAACTTACTGGTAGAACTTTGTTAGGCCATGGATCTTCTAAAGGCCAACAGTTAAGTGATCATTACTTTGGATCAATTCCTACTCGTGTTTTAGAGTTTATGAAAGAACTGGAATATGAGTGTTTGAGGCTAGGAATTCCTGTTAAAACAAGACACAATGAAGTTGCTCCAAGCCAATTTGAATTGGCGCCAATTTACGAAGAAGTTAATTTGTCAGTTGACCACAACTCTTTATTAATGGATATAATGTATAAGGTGGCGTATAAACATGACTTTGAAGTTCTATTTCATGAAAAACCATTTGATGGCATAAATGGTTCTGGAAAACACAATAATTGGTCTTTAGCAACAAATACCGGTGTTAATTTACTTAGTCCTGGAAAAACTCCTATGAGTAATTTGCAATTTTTGACTTTTTTCATTAATACTATTTCTGCTGTTTTAGAACATGAAGAACTTTTAATGGCTGCAATTGCAAGTGCTAGTAATGATCTGAGATTGGGCGCAAATGAGGCTCCTCCAGCTATTTTATCTATATTCATAGGTAAACAATTAACCAAAGTAATAGAAGATTTGGAAAATGTTTCTAAAGGAAAGCTGTCTCCAGAAGAAAAAACAGATCTTAAATTAAATGTGATTGGAAAAATTCCTGAAATTTTATTAGACAATACTGATAGAAATAGAACATCTCCATTTGCTTTTACTGGAAATAAATTTGAATTTAGAGCCGTAGGATCTAAAGCAAATTGTGCTAAACCTATGACATTTTTAAATGCCATGGTGGCAGAAAAATTAATTTCTTTTAAGGGTAAAGTAGATAACCTTGTAGCTAATAAAAACATGAAGAAAGATGATGCCATTTTTAATATTTTAAGAGATCAGATAAAAGAAATAAAGCCAATTTTATTTGAAGGAGATGGTTACTCAAAAACTTGGATTAAGGAAGCAAAAAAGAGAAAGCTTAGTCATAACAAGTCTACCCCAGAGGCATTGTCTGCATATCTATTTAAAAAGAGTATTAATCTTTTTTCATCATTAGGTATTTTATCACAAAGGGAAATTGAAGCTAGGTATATAGTGGATCTTCAAGAGTATACTTTGCGGATCCAGATTGAAGCTAGAACACTTGGAGATATTTCTCGAAATCACATTATACCAACTGCAATAAATTATCAAAATACATTAATTGAAAATGTTAGAGGTCTCAAAGAAATTTATGGAAATGATTTTAAAAAACATGCGACAGAACAAATGTCTATAATTGAAAGAATATCTGAGCATGTAGCTGCTATTAATTCTGGAGTAACTTCTATGATATCATCAAGAAAAAAAGCGAATGAAATTAATGATCCTCATAAAAAAGCTATTGAATATTCCAAGAAAGTTCTAACTAAAATGGACCTTATTAGATATCATTGTGATAAACTTGAATTATTGGTAGATAATACCCTTTGGCCATTAGCAAAGTATAGAGAGTTGTTATTTAGTTGTTGAAAAGTAATTAAATTCTTTTAAGTTAAAAATAGACCATATAATATGGGGTCATTTTCAATACTTAAAGTATTTTTGTTATAATTTTAGCTTTTATGTCAATTAATA
>Ga0209089_10001868_pt1 | contig 18971 bp, 22 predicted proteins | sample ArcticOcean_MG_C_FD_187431 | JGI IMG/M metagenome (GOLD analysis project Ga0209089, IMG submission 187431) | Marine microbial communities from western Arctic Ocean - ArcticOcean_MG_CB2_150 (SPAdes) (version 2) | ecosystem: Environmental > Aquatic > Marine > Oceanic | place: Arctic Ocean: Canada... | reverse complement strand
ATGACCTCGGTGATGCAATGGTTGCAATTGGACCTGCAATGGGTACAATGAAGAGCCTACAATCATCATTAGGTAAATTCATGCCAGAAGCAGATTCAGAATTGAACGCAATGACCCAGACATTAAACGGACTTATGGTCGACTCTATTGCCGGTGATTCATTTAACATGGAATCAGATGCATCTAGTGAAGAAACCAATAAAATTCTTCAAGAAGCATCCGCAGTTGCAGAGCAACAAATCGGTGACAAGTTCCCATCAGTACCTTCACTGGAGCTTCCAACTCAAGAATACAAACAAACAACCTCGACTTCAACTTTTGAGTAGTTAGCCCTCTTCTTTTATTTTCTTCCTATGTAACCAATGCACATCGTAAAAAATTGCATCATTTCTTTACTTCCCATTTTTGAGCTACCCTCTGTTCTATTTACAAAAATAGTTGGTACTTCTAATCCCCTCATACCTAATTGCTTCAGTTGGTGTAAAACCTCTATTTGAAATGCAAAACCATCTGATCGTATCTTTTCAAAATCAATTTTTTCAAGTGTTTTTTTCTTAAACATTCTAAATCCGCTAGTTGAATCTTTGATCTCTATCTTTGCACAAGCACTTGCAATTGCTCCTGCAATAGAATGTGTCATCTTTCTTCCCACTCCCCATCCTATAACATCTGAACCTTCTACATGTCTACTAGCAACTAGGAAATCAAAATTTTTAATCTTCTCTAGCATATTTGGAATCTCTCCAGGTTGATGTGAGTGGTCTGCATCCATCTGAACAATTAATTCTGAATCAAATTTCTCTAACACATGTCTAAATCCTTCCTTGTATGCAGCTCCAAGTCCCATTTTTTTTGGTCTTTGAATTACTGTAATTTTTTCATATCTATCACCCAATTCTCTCACAATGTCTGCGGTTCCATCCGGAGAAGAATCATCAATAATTAAAATATCCAATTTATCCACTAGTTGTTTTATTTTCTCAAACAATTCTTTGATTAGGCTTGGGATAGTTTCTGCTTCATTATAAGTTGGAATTACAATAGCCAGTTTCATAAAATTTCACCATTATCTTAGAAGAAATATCTTATGGATATGCTGTCTCTTTTGCAAGAATTGACTCTAATTCTGAAATATTAACACGATTCTGAGCCATATCATCTCGTCTACGAATTGTTACTGTATTGTCTTCTTTTGTTTGATGATCCACAGTTATTGCAAATGGTGCTCCAATTTCGTCCAATCTTCTATATCTTCTACCAATTGCACCTGAATGATCTAAAAATGAATCAAATTTTGTTCTTATCAGACGATAAACCTCATCTGTTTTTTCAGCAAGCCCATCTTTTTTTACTAGTGATAAGACTCCAACATGAGTTGGAGCCAAATATGGTTTAATTGATAGAACCATTCTCTCATTTTCTTTGTCTTCTCTTAGGGAATGCTCTAAAATTGTGTAAAGACTTCTGTCAATTCCCATAGAAATTTCAAACACATGTGGTAAAACCTTCTCATCATTATCCATGACTTCAAATTTTTCTTTACTTTTCTTTGCATGGCTTAACAAATCATAATCAGCTCTATAGTTACATGCTACTAATTCTAACCATCCAATTGTTGTATTTACTTCAAAATCAAATGCAACATCTGCATAAAATGCCTTTTCTTTTTCTCCAAGCTTTCTAAATCTACTTTTCTCCATATCAATTCCTGTCTTTTCATAAAATTCTGTCAAGAGTCCAAGATAGTATGCAACAAACTTGTTTGTAATGACTCCTTTGTCTACTGCATCTTTACATGTCATCACTTTAACTTCATCTGAAATCTGAATTCGTAATGTAGTATTTTCAATCTCTGAGAATTTTTCTAATTCGTTTAACTTTTCTGGATTACAGAAAACTTCAATTTCTGCTTGGTAAAACTCTCTTAATCTCAAAAGACTTTGTCTTGGTGCGATCTCATTTCTAAAGCTTTTACCTATCTGAGCTATTCCTAATGGTAGTTTTCCACGCATAGTTTTGAATAATCTTGGAAAATCTACAAATATTGATTGACATGTTTCTGGTCTAAGATATGCTTCTACATCTTCAGGACCAATCCCAACTCTAAACATCATGTTGAATTTTTTAGCAGCACCAAACTCTCCTTTACATTTTGTACAAACGATATTTTTCTCTTGAATCATTTTATCAAAATCTTCTAAATCTGCACTCTCTGGAATCTCTACGTTTGCAATTTCTGAAATTAATTTATCAGCTCTAAATGTCAATCCACATTTTTTACACTTTATGATTGGGTCTGCAAAATTTCCAAGATGACCTGATGCCTCAAAGACTGATTTTGACATTATTTGTGATCCATCAATCTCAAGCATTCTATCTCTTCTCACCAATTCTCTTCTCCATAGTTCAAGAAACTTGTTTTTTACACTAACACCTGTTGGACCATATTCCCAAAAACCTGCTTGTGCATCCCCATAAACCTCACAACTTGGAAAATAAAATGCTCTTTCAAGTGCAAGCTTCATGACGCTTTCGTAATTCATGCTATAACTCTAAATTAATCATGGAATAAATGCGTAATTACTCATGCAAGTGATTTTGCCTTTCTAATATTCTCAAAGTCATCTCTTATATCATCAATTGGTGTTTCTAACACAATCGGAATATTGTTCTTATTCATAGTTTTGACAACTTCTGATAATCCTTCGTTACCAATTTCCCCTAATCCTATGTGATTATGTCTATCCAAATTTGAATTTAATTCTCCCTTGGAATCATTAAGATGTAAAATTTTCAAATTGTTTAATCCTATTGCAGCATCAAACTCTTTCATTGTTTTTTTTACTACATCCTTTGTCCTTAAATCATATCCGGCAACAAATGCATGACATGTATCTAAACAAATTCCAAATTTTTTAGCAGGTTTACATTTTGAAAAAATTTCTGCAAGTTGTTTAAAATCAGAACCAACAGAATTTTTCTGTCCAGCTGTATTTTCAAGCAAAATCATTACATCTGCTTTTATTTTTGCAACTTCATTTAGTGCATTAGTGAGTCTCTTAATTCCATTTTCTTCTCCTGAACCTTTGTGACTACCAAGATGTGTTACAAGATATGGAATTCCTAATTTGTCACATCTTTTTACTTCTTCAATCATTGATTTTATTGATTTTTCATATCCCTCATCTTCGGGTGTCGAAAGATTAGGCAAGTATGGCATATGTGCACATGTTGCCATTCTATCAATATTTGATGCTTCAAGCTTTTCTCTAAACTTTTTTACTTCTTCTAAATCCAACTCTTTTGCAAACCAACTTCTTGGACTTCTAGTAAAAACCTGAAATGCTGAACATTCTCTTTGAATTGCGTTGTCTACCCAACTATCTAGAGTTCCAGATTTGGATATATGCACACCAATCTGCATACTTTACCTAAAATTTGTTATAATTTAAACTAGAGATCTAACAAAAATACCAATTTTATAATTGTAATTTTTAAACTAAGTTGGTGCATACTAGTTATGGTTAATCTTGGAAACGATGAAATTGTAAAATATCCATTTCTGGCAGAAGCAGGAAAATATCTCAGTGATAAAGGATTTTCACCAGAACAATTTGGAACCGATCCCGATCTAAAAAAAATTGTTGATAATGCATTTGAAAGAATTATTACTGCATCAGAAGGAAAAATTTTCAAATCTGATCCTACATCTAATAACTCTGCATTGCCCTTAGAGATATTTTCATTTCTAATAGCAGTTATTATGTTAAAACTTTCTGGCATGAATACCCTAGTTCGAAGATTTTCTCTAGCAGAAGCCCGCCGTGCAGAAAAATTCCTAGAAAAGGATCTGATGAATCATCAAGATGTTACCAAGGCTAAACTTTCTCTACAAATACTACAAGAATTATTTTCTGTAACTGTAGAAAAAATTGATGACGAATTTACAATTCTTGCGAGTGATTATCTCAAACATTCTATTAATTTTCATGAAAGAGAATGGAAATTAATCAATAGAAAGGTTGTAAATGGAAAAGTTCACCTAACGCCCCATGAGACAGTTAGATTAGTCCGAAAAGAATTAGACAGACACATATATACAAAAATTAATTCTTCGTCATCACCTGAAATGATAATAGGTTTTGAGACTTATGTTGATAAACTAAAACAACTTGCAAAAAAATTTGAGGTAAAAACAGTAGAGTCAAAAGAATTTCCTCCATGCATAAAGCATGCAATTGAAGTTTTAGAAAAAGGAGAAAATTTACCTCACTCTGGAAGATTTATGCTCGGAACTTTTCTATTAAACAAAGGTCAAACTGTAGCACAAATTGCACCGCTATTCAAAAATGCACCTGATTATAATCCAAAAGTTACAATCTATCAGTTGAATCAACTTTCTGGAATATCTGGAACTACAGAATACAAATGTCCATCATGCGAAAAAATTAAAAGCCAGGATCTTTGTTTTCCTGTTCCTGCATGTGATACAATAATCAATCCTCTTCAATTTGGGAGAAAAAGAGTATGAATGGAAAAGATGTTACATTTCTTGAAAATACATTCAAAAAATTTTATTTTGAACACTTTGATCTTTTACATGTTCCAGATAATCCCAATCAGAGAGAATTTGGTTATCAAAAATTTAATGGTGGAATGAATAGGCATATTTCACTCAAGTCTGATAAAGAACTTCATTTACTTTTAATGCAAAACAAACCTTCTGATGTTTACTGTTCTAATGCACGTTATACATTTCCTAATCTACCAATGGCTGAAAAAGACTGGCAAAATGCAGATCTAATCTTTGATATTGATGCAAAGGATTTGAGAAAGGAATATCCAAAAAATAACACACTAATCAAATGCTCTACTTGCAATGAAACTTCTTCATTAAGTGAATTATGTCCAAACTGCCAATCAACAAAACTTTCCTTTACAACACTTACGTGTAATGATTGTATCAAATCTACAAAAGATGAAGTACTAAAACTAAATCAAATCCTTACAGATGACTTAGGAATTAATCAACAAAGTATTAAGATCTTTTTTTCTGGAAATGAAGGATTTCACATCTATGTACCAAAATCTGAATATGAAGATGTAGGTTCAAGAGAACGAGCAGAAATTGCTGATTACATTATGTTTCGTGGAACTATTCCTGAAACATTTGGATTTAGAAAATTCAACATGAACAAATCAACTCTTCCAAAATTTGAGGATAGTGGTTGGGGTGGAAGACTTGCAAAGCATTTGTATGGAACAAAATCAAATCGTCCAAAAATTTCTCAAGAAATAATTTCTGGTGGTTATGCATTGTTCCAAAAAAGATTAGAAAATTATAGAGATTCGATTGGAATAAAGATTGATCCAAATGTCACACAAGACATACACCGAATTTTTAGATTGCCAGGATCAATCAACAGTAAAAGTGGTCTTACGAAAATTTTCGTAGAGGATTTGAAAAAATTTGATCCATACGTCGATGCTTGTTTTATTGATGAGGATGAAATAGAAGTTGTAGTAAATTGTCCGATCGAGTTTTCATTAAAAAAGAAAAAGTTTGGGCCATTCAACAACGAACAAGTATTTGTTCCAAAGTTTGCAGCTGTCTATATGATGTGCAAAGGTGTCGCATCAAGCGTATAATTATAGACTTTTTTTAAATTTTACCAATAAGGTATTAATTAAATGAAAATCGAGTTTATTCAACTTGTACAGTGCTAAAAATGAAGACAGCAGTCAACCTCCACCAGATGCTAGTAAATTCATCAAAATTGGTATTATTGCATTAATTGTTGTTGTAATCTTTGCATTGGCAGGAAATCAGGCAGTAGTTTTGTCAATGAATATAACAGAATTTGCTGACGTTTTTACAAAACCACTATTGTTTGCACTGATAGGTGGAGTCACGCTTGCAAGTATAGCATTACTTCGAGTTAACGTAGTAAACAGATCATCAATTTTCTGGTTTGCCATAACCAGTGTAATTAACATGATGAATCGTGGTCCACAAGATCAGGTTCAACAAACAATTCCAAATTTTTCAGAATTCAAATTATCTGGAGTACAATTTGTAATCTGGCAAATAACAAAGATTCTTCTCTTTGGTGCATTCTTTGCAAATCTCATGTTTGGATTTGGTTTATTGTATATGGTAGAAGGAAATAATCTGGGAGTTGAAAATATTACAACACTATTCTCACTTCCATTTGTAACTCCACCAAATGATCCAACATTTGCAATGGACAATGTTGCTCCAATGATTCCTTCACTTCTCATATTAATCCCACCAATTATTGGGGCGATTGGACTTCGTATAATTCTCTTTGTCGGAATTCATTACATAATTAAAGTTGTAACACTTTACTTACATGATACAAAGGAAGGAAAGCCAAGATACCTAAACTACATGGCAACAATTGAGACTGTGATTGGAATAGGAATACTTTGGGCTGCTTTTAACATGTTTTTCACAGATACCATTGACTATAACACTAGATATGCAATTGGTGGAACTTTTGTTGTAGGATTTGCATTAATTGCATTTTCAATCTTTGATAGAATACGTGCACGTGTACTAACACACATGTTCAAGCGTGATGTATACATCAGAATTGCAGCAATCATTGCCATTGCCCTCATAGTGGGAATTGCAATGGGTGTAAACAATAGTGTAGCAGACGCAAAAAAGATAGAATACCTTGGACCATATACAGCACAACAAATAGGTGTTAATCGTCATCTTGCAGAATTAGATCTGATTATCGAAAATACTCACGAAGTACAAATTACATCAGTCAATCCAAATTTAATTGACTCTTATATTGATGATAATAAAGATGTACTAAGTAAGATTCGTGTGTGGGATTGGAACGCTGCATTTGCAAAACTAAAACCAGAAATTGGTCTTATTCCTTATGTGGACTTTGAAGATAATGATATTCTAAGATTTAACGATAAACTTTACTGGACTGCATCAATGAAACCAATACTTCCTTCATCTGTAAGTCTTGAAAACCAATGGTATAATGAGCATCTCGTATACACTCACGTACCTGATGGATTTCTAACCCTAGAAGCAACTGAAGGAAAAATTGTTGACAGTTCTGAATTATTCCAACAAAGAGCAATCTATTATGGTGAAGGTGGATTACTTGACGATACATGGTCTGGATATCCAGTAAATCGTGATGTAAGTGCAGAACTTAACGGTGCAATATATGATGGAACCGGAGGAGTTGATGTAGCGCCACCACTTTCATGGATATTTGAGCCAAACTTTATCCTCTCATACCCTAGTGAGTCACTTCACATTATGAGATACAAAGATGTTAACGAAAGAATGCAGACACTTTATCCTTATTTCTTGTATAACATGTTTGGAAAAGAATTAGATTCCTATCCAGTAACAGATGGAACTAACACATATTGGCTTGTTCCATTAATTGTTGGATTTGATACAAGAGATGTTCCATATTCTGCAGGAAATCCATATCTTAGATTAGCAGGATATGCGCTTGTTGATACGTACAATGGTAGTATTGATCTGATAAAAAGTGGCGATGACTTTTTCTCAAACATGATGATGTCACAATATGAAGATCAGATAATTCCAGCACCTGCATGGCTTGAAGAACAGATTCGTTATCCAGAGGAACTATTCAACTGGAAAACAGAGATGTATAACATTTATCATGTAACTGATGTTGAAACATTCATCCAAGCAAATGAGTTTTACGAAATTCCTAAAGGATTAGATACTTACTTTATTGAAGCAAAACCACCTGGATTTGAAGAAACTGAGTTCATCGGACTCTTATCGTTAGAACTTCGTGGCTCACAAGGACGTAACTTGGCAGGATACATGATTGTAGAAAATGACATGGATAAACTTGGTAAGATGACCTTCTATGAAGTTCCATTAGATTCTGAAACAAAACTTTTGGGGCCAACATCTGTAAGAGAAGCACTAGACCGTGACCCTGACTTTGCACAACTAAAAACATTGTTAAGAAATCCTAGAATTGGTGATAACATTTTGTATCGTGTAGGAGATCAAGATACTTACTTTATTCCAGTATACACTGCAGGAGCTGGTGGTTCGGTAGCACAATTAGGTACAATTGCTGCTGTTGGTGCAGGATTTACAGGAGAATATTATGTTGGTCTAGGCCAAACACAAGAAGAAGCATTTGAGGCATATTTACAAAAGCTATCTGGTGTTGTTTCTACAAGCAAAACTGGTGAAACTATAGTACAATTAGACAAGGATGAAAGATTTGAAAAAATTATGGAAATGATAGGCGCTAGTGGTTTGACAATTACAAAACCAACTGCAATTCAAATTCCACTATCATTTGAAGAAGGTGAAATCGTATTCTTTAATGAATCTGATAAAGTTGCAACTGAGGAAATGATTAATGAGTTCATTGCCAAATATGCTATAGGCACATCTAGAGTATTGATGTGGGAAGAAGATACCTCCCTTTACCTTGGAGTAATTAATACTGTAGATGGAATTGCTGAAATTCACTACATCAAGATTCAGATTGGAAAAGACTAATCGTGCTACTCTTAGTAGATAACGGTTCTATCTTTACAAAAGATATAGCTAATACACTTTCAAATTCTGATGTAAAATTTGAGCAAAAGACATTTGATGAGATTAATTCTGAAGAGATTGGCAAATTTGATTCATATATTTTATCTGGTCGACGTCAAAATAATTCAAAAATGAATGCAAAAAACTCAAAGATCGTATTACATGCAGTAAATGAAAAAAAGAAACTTTTAGGAATTTGCTATGGTGCAGAAATTTTAACACTTGCACTAGGTGGAACTATTCGTAAATCTTCTGTGATACGAGGTGAACAAGAGATTATTTCTAATGAAAATTTACTCTGTGCAGGAAAAGAAACTGTCTTTGAGAGTCATTCATATGAAATTTCAAAACTTGGAGATTCACTTGAGTGTATAGCAGAGTCATCAAATTGTAAAAATGAGATCGTCAGACACAATAAATTACCAATTTACGGTACGCAATTTCATCCAGAGATGACAAAAGATGGTCAAACAATGATTGAAAAATTTCTAAAACTTTGATGATATTAATATGATAAAATTAATGCAATAACATGAGCAAAGAAGATGAACACGAACTTATCTTACCGCCAATTTCTGATAATGACAATATTTGTTTACCACTTTCAGTAAATGCAGTAGCAAAATATTGGAATATTGATCTTCCAATGACTGAAGCAAATGAGATTGCATCAAAATATGCAGGAATGAATGGAAGTATACTCATTGAGGGAATTAATCTTGCAGAACGACACGGACTTTCTAGCTTAGTTTTACATTCTAGTATTGCAGAATTAAAACAAGCAATTGACATGGGAATTCCACCAATTGTCATCTTACCTGGATTACATGATATGGTACAACATGCATCAGTAATCTCTGGCTATGATGATAATGAAAAGACAATTTTTCACTATGTTCCAGAACAAAAACTATCTGAAGAAGGAATTCAAGTAGGCGTAATACCTGAAAAAAGATTTGAAACTCTTTGGTCTGAAGATGGATGTTTAATGGTTCTATTAGGTCCAACTGATATTATTTCTGCGCTAAAATCTGATGAGGCTAAAACAAAATCAAATAGACTTTGCTTTGAATCTGAAAGACTCAGCTTACAAAAACAAACAAAAGAGACAATTGACTCTTTAGAAAAAGCCATACAACTAAATCCAGATAATTCAACTGCATTATGCCTTTTAGGAGGAGTGCTAAACGAACAAAATAATCCTGAATGTGTTTCATATTATGAAAAAAGTCTAGAAAAAAACAAAAATTGTTATTTAGCCTATCGTGGTCTTGGAAATTTTTATCTAAAGAGTCAACAATTTGATAAATCAGAGAAAAACTATACTCGTGCAATTGAAATTAATGATAACAGATTTGGTCCTATTTACAAGAATCGTGGCTACGTAAGGCAACAACAAAACAAAATAGATGATGCAAAACAGGACTATCAGAGTTATATTAAATTTACACCAAATGCCAAAGACCGTGGAATGATAGAACGTGCATTAAATGAAATGTAATATTCAGATCAGAATTATATACTTTAAACAGTTACACAAATTATGCTTGATGCAAAATGTCCTGAATGTGAAAATGTAGCCAAAGTCAATGATGACATTACCAAAGTAACCTGTCCTAATTGTAAATTTGAGAAAACATATGATGAGTATTTGGAAATCATGAAAGATCAAGCAGTTAACATGGCTGCAGATTATATTCCTGACAGATCTGGTTTTTAATTACCAAACTGATCCTTTATCTGAACAATCCATATGCGATCCACATCTAGGACAGATAAGATGACAGGCTTGAACATCGAGCATTATTTCATTACATTTAGGGCACTCAACTTTTTCTTCCATGTTTAGTATAGCATGAAATTGAATTAAAGATTTTTTGCAAAGTAAATTTGTCCAAAGGTTAATTAGTAGTTCACAAATTTTTGAGATTGCAATGGCTAATTTCAAACTGACAATTTCAGATGTTAAAGGAAAGTCCATCACCAAGGAACTCAAAGAGGGAGACGCAAATTCACTTATGGGTCTTATAGTTGGTGCTGAAACTGATGCTGCAATTGTAGGATTGGCAGGTAAATTGAAAATTACTGGTGGAAGTGATAAGTCAGGTGTTCCGATGAGAGGAGATCTTCACGGAATGGCAAGAAAACGAATTTTAATATCAAAAGGAATTGGACTTCAAGACACTGAAAAAGGATTAAGAAAAAGAAAACTTGTTAGAGGAAATACTGTTTCAGAGGAAATATTTCAAGTAAATTGCAAATATGACGGAGAAATTAAAAATGAAGCACCTCCCGTAGAAACTGAAGCTGCAGCAGAAGACGCACCTAAAAAAGAAGCTAAAAAAGAATAATTTTATTTTTTAAAAGAACGGATTGTAACCCCATTGTAAAAGCGCTTGGCGTTGGCGTATTCTACATGTGTAATCACCTTTCTTGCAATTTTTTTTAATTCCTCCAATGTGTCTAGGACCAAATGCCTTCCATCTTTCTATTTGTATTCTATCCATTATTGGTATACGTCGACCCACTGTATACCTACAATACCACTGAAACCATCCAAGTGGATCTTTGGGAAATATCCATCCCTTTGCCTGCCATTCTAATCGTGACTGACCTGATTTTGTTCCAAAATAATTTAACTTTACATCAAATCCTTTCTTGCTAATCTTTGCTTTTTTGAACCACACTTTTGGATATTCTTCTATGTTATTTCCAAAATACCATCCACCAAAAACTCCCATCTCTAACATTTCTTTTGGTGAAAGTTCTGGAGAAAAACCATTCTTCATAATTTTTATAATTGCTTTGAATTAATAACAAAATCAGTCGTTCATTGTCTGTCGTAGGCGATGTTGACCCATTCCAATTTTCTTGTGTCCTTGTTTAATTAATTCCATAGCACATTTGATTGATTCTTCGTATGTATGTTCTGAAAGTTTCTTTTCACACAGATTACAAATAGGATCAGTCATGTTCTGTTATACATCTTATAAGAAAAAAGGCTTACTAATTACAAATTTTTGTTGTAATTATTACGACTTTTCAAACTATACTATGAATAAATTGCAGGATCATTTTTTATAGTAATTATCAAACGATTAGATATGACAAAACTTGCTGGAAAATTAGCAGCCTTAATGCTGATTAGTGTATTAGTTACATCTGTTGCAGCAACTCCTGCATTTGCTGATTGGGATAGAACAATTTATCCTGTAATTCAAGGAACAATTCCTGTTGCAGATGACCAAGATTTTGCAGAGTTGAGTAACATTTCTCTAGTTGACGCAATGTCTACAGCAGAAAATGCTGTACCTGACAGTAAGGCCATTTATGGAAAACTTTCTGTGATTAACGGTTATCTTGTGTACAAAATTGTAATGATGGATGAGAATAGAGGTCATAACAAAGTTCTAGTTGATGCTGGAACTGGAGAACAACTTTACGTATCTGATGTTGTATCAAAGGATTCTTACAAAAACAAACATAATTCTGATAAAAAACACAACAAAAAAATAAAAGACTACTACAAGGGAATGACTCCTGAACAAATTACTGAAAAGAAAAAACAGTTTAAAGAAATGGGTGATGCCTGGAAATCTATCTCACTTCAAGATAGAGCTGCAATGATTATCCATTTTATGCAAATTAAGATACAGTGGGATACAATGTCAGATGAAGATAAAGATCTAAAGAAACAAGAAATGAAACAACAATGGCAAGAATTCTTACCATTATCTCCTGAAGAAAAGAAACAAAAACTTGAAGATTATGTAAAATCTTTGAAAAACTAATCTGAATACTGTTTTATCTTTACAAGTGCATTTTTAATAGATTCTAAATCTTTTGCTGCTTCTTGCAAATCTCCTAATAATTTCATAAAGTACTCTTTACCGGTATCTAGTGCCTTTTCAATGTCTGCTTGGCGACATTCTAGTGCCTTTTCTAAAATTTCCAAATCTTGTTCTAATGATTGTGCAGGTATTGAATTTTGTAACATTTGTTCAATTCTTTGTTGTGTCTCATTAATCATTGGAATTCTTTTTTGTGCTTGTCCCTGTAAAACTGGTGCAAACATCGCAGCTGCCTCTTTTAATTCTGGACTTTCATGTATGGTTTGCAATCGTTTTTTGTAATGAACTAGTGCCTTCAAAACGATCTCATATCCGCCTTCATCTTTTAGAAAAATCCCGCCCATCCAAACTGACATAATTTTTATTTTTTATCTACTTTTTTAGTCTTATTTCACGAGATTGGTTTTTTAATTCGAAAAATTGGTATTAAATCATGCTTACTACTTTACTTGAGAAAGTTTCTAATCGTCTTTGCATAAAATCAAATTTACAATTATCTATAATTTCAATTCTAGCAGTAACTGGACCACTTGTAATTCTTGCAGCAGGAATATGGGATGCCATAAATCATATCCAAAACTCACCTGAATTTTTCTGGTCAGATCCACACATTGTAGTATATACCGGAGTTGCAATGGTTGTAGCTGCTTCTTTATTTTCAATTAATTTATTGATAAAAAATTCCATTCAAGGAATTCTAAAACGAGGATTACAACTAGTCATAATTGGTTCCATAATGCAAATTGTATCAGGTTTTGGTGATTCCATATCTCATGATATGTTTGGAATTGATGGTTTGTTATCTTTAACACATCAACCACTTGAAATTGGAATTGTTTTGTCTGCATTAGGCGGATTTTTAATAATAAAATCTCGCCAAAATACTAATCTTAAGACATTTTTACCATTCTCAATTGTAACTTTTCTACTCATGACCTTATGGCTTGCATTTAATTTTGCATTATACTTTGGTCATTACATTCAATGTATGCCAATTCATTTGATATTCTCATCAGGTTGCTCTGTTCTGTAATTTTTTAACTTCATAAAAGATGTGAATAATAGTAATAATCCACCTACAAACATAATTCCAGCTGGAATCATAATTTTATTGGAATTTGTACTCCCAATTTCAATTTCATAATCCATTTTTTCTTGAGAAAGATTTGTTATGATCATTGTATGTATGCCTGATTCTTTTACATCAAAGTATCTAATTGACATCTTTGTTTCAGATATTCCCTTTGATACGGTATAATAATCGTCATCAACAATTCTATAAAATACTCCTTGTCCCTCAAATTCCGGTATTGTAATTTTGTAATATCCTATATCTTCCGCTTCAAAATACAAAGATAATTCATCAGATTCTGTTTGTTTTAATGTCATGAATTGTTCTGTTTTATCTGACTCTGAAAAGATGATTCCTGTACCTGAAGCTCCAATTATTACAAGTAAAATGCTAATTTTGAATAGTGAAAGACGCATACAATCTTTACTCAATTTTTTTTCAATAAATAATTTGTTAAAATTTTGAAAATAATCTATCTTCTGCATACTTTTATTCTTCAATCACGTATAGTATGACATGATATACGAAGGTAAATGTCATTTCTTCAAAGTAATTGACGAGTTAATTTCACGATATATTCCAGATGATGATAAAAAAAATGAAAAGTGATTAGGATTAAACATTCTGAGAAGCCAGTATCTTCCGTAAATGGCTTCTCTCAACTTCATATTATCAAATATTTAGAAAAATAATAGATCATTTTTATTTATCACGGATGTGTATATTTCTCCATCATGTGGAGAAATGCAACACCATTTCAGGTAGACAAGTTATGGTCACAAGTGGTTCATTATTACATTGATAAGAAGAAAATGTCAAAAGAAGAAGCAAACAAAATTGCAGCAGCAATTGTAAAAAAAGAAATTGAAAAGAATACTTGTCAAAATATAGCATGTCGACATTTGAAATCAAAACATATTGCACACTTGAGACAGTGTCTAGTTGATACCTGCCCGTGCTCTGAATTTATGAAAATTAAAAAAATCAGAATAAATCACGAGTAATTTTACTATGAGACATGGTGTTTTACAAAAATCTAACTAGTCACTTAGGAACATGTACTAATGTTACATAAGACAGTGGAATTATGATTATTATATCAGATGTTACCAGTTGTCTTCTTGTCAAAACAACCCTGAATATTTATAAACAATAATACTATTTTTCAGCAATTCTATATCTGAGATATTTATCATCCGGTGAAAATTTTGCAGGATGTACACTTTTTGTAGGCTCTTCACATTTTTTACATTCATCTTTGAGAGTGTATGATTTACATTTTGGACATTTCCTTAATTGAAAACGCATCATCCTTCACCTGTCTTTATTGATTCTTCTCGTGTAAAATTATACAATCCATTTTGTTTCTTCACATTTTTCTCAATTTTTTCTAGAATTGGCTTTAAAGATTTTTCAGCAGTCTTAAAATCTTGAGAAAGTAAACTTAATCTATATCTAGGTGCACCCAAATATGTTATATCTATTTTTGCATCTTTACTATTTTCAGCTTCTGTTAATGTTTTCTGAATTAATTCAACTCCATTTGATCCATTGTTTGAAATTTCTAAAATGCCTCTTAATTCCACTGATGGAAGTTTCATTTTTGAACAAATATCTTCAATAATTGTAAGTACTTTCTTTTGAAGTTTCAAATCATCTATTTCTGCATTACCTTTGATTGCAATATTTAACATTGCATCATAAACCGAATCATACTTAGACAAAAATTTATCTTCTAATTCTTCAATTTGTTTTGTAGTTAATTCTGATTTTTCTTGAATATTTTTTAGTATTCCTTGTTCTTTCTCAAATCGTTTAACATCTAACAATTTCTTTTTTCTTTGATCTTTGGAAATTTGTTTTAATGATAGATCAATTTCTTTTCTACCACTTTCAACTTTTTTTACTAATAGCACCTTTTTTTCCCCTTGTCTTACATACTTGTTTACTTTACGAACCCATCCTGGAGCAATTTCTGATACATGTAAAAACCCTTGAATTTTATTATATTCATCTAGTGTAACGTAAGCCCCATGATCACTGATCTTTGTAATTGTTGCAATAACAATTTCACCTATTTCTGGTAATTCTTGTATATCTGATGTCATTTCTAATTTTTTTATATTAACTAAGGTTAAAAATCAATTCCTTTCTTTGCCTTTATTCCAGATTTGAATGGATGTTTAATCTCTTTCATTTCTGTAACTAAATCAGCTAATTCAATAATCTCCTCTTTTGCATGATTTCCTGTTAGAACAAGATCGAGATTAGCAGGTTTTTCTTTAATTATTTTTATTATTTCTTGTACATCTATTAAACCTAAATCTATTGCATAATTTATTTCATCAAGTATAACAACATTATACTTTTTTGAAAAAATTTTTTCTCTACAAATTTTTAATGCTTCTGCAGCATATTTTTCATGTTCTTCTCTTGGGCTATTATCATCTAAAATGCCTACAAATCCTTTTCCTATTGCAATTAATTCAAAATTTGGTTCTAATTTCTTTGAAGAATCCATTTCACCATAATGCCATGATCCTTTAATGAATTGTAGCATACACACCCTATGTTCATAGCCGATCGCTCTCAATCCCAAACCTAATGCTGCAGTGGTCTTACCTTTTCCATTTCCTGTATAAACAATTACCAATCCATCTTTGCCCATGTTTACATTAGAAAACCATCTAGTAAAAACATTATAAATATTCAATTAAATCCATTTAAATAAAAAACAAGATTACAAAAAGAAATTGAGAATCCCAAGATTAGTAATTGCAGGTTCTACTAGTGGTGTTGGAAAAACAACAATCACTAGTGCAATTATTTATGGTCTAAAAAAAAGAGGTTATTCCGTACAGCCATTCAAAGTAGGACCTGATTATATCGATCCAAGTTATTTAACTTCTATTTCAAAAAATGAAACTAAAAATCTAGATGTTTGGTTAATGGGAAAAGAAGAATTGATTCACAGTTTTACTCGAAGTTCAAAATCCGATATATCAATAATTGAAGGTGTGATGGGGTATTACGATGGTTTTGGAGGAAAAACAAATCTTGCAAGTACTCATCATGTTGCAACATTACTGAATTCCCCTACAATTCTAATACTTGATGCAAGTAAAACATCACGTTCCATTGCAGCAACTGCATTGGGTTTTACAAAATTTCATAAAAATTCACGAATATCTGGAATTATTCTTAATAAAATTGGTAGTAAAAAACATGAAAATTTATGCAGATCTGCTTTACAAAATTTAAAAATTCCCATAATTGGTGTCATTCCAAAAAACCCATCTGTAAATTTAGAATCAAGGCACTTGGGATTAATTCCTGTAGGTGAACAAAAGGAACTTCATAGTAAAATCAGACAAATTTCAAAAGATATTTCTGATCATCTTGATTTCAACCTAATTGAAAAAATTTGTAAAAAAGTATCTTCCTTAGATAAGATAAAACCAATTAAGACTAAAAAATCAAAAATTTCAATAGCTATTGCTCTTGATAACTCATTTAACTTCTATTATCATGATAATATTGAAGCATTAAGACGTGAAGGTGCAAAAATAAAATTTTTTAGTCCAATAAATGACAAAAAAATACCAAATTGTAATTTAATTTATCTTGGTGGTGGTTTTCCTGAAATTCTAGCTTCTTCTCTTGCAAAAAACTCGTCAATGAAAAAATCCATAAAAAATTGTGCAGAAAATTCTACTCCAATTTATGCTGAATGTGGTGGACTCATGTATCTTACAAACTCAATTACTTATGGAAAGAAAAAATCCAAAATGGTTGGTCTATTTGATGTAGATACTATAATGACAAAAAAAATGACATTAAATTACACTGAAGGAAAAATTAATTCAAATTGTTTTATATCTAATCCGCATAATTTTCATGCACATGAATTTCATTATTCAAAAATAATTAATGTACCAAAGGATTCAAAATTCCTTTATGATTTAAAAATTGGTGAAGGAATTTTATCACACAAGGATGCATTAGCTGAATACAACACAATAGCATCATACTGTCATCTTTATTTTGATAGTGCAAAATTTGCTTCAAATTTAATTAGAAATACTTTAAAGATTTAGTTAATTCCTTTTCTCAACAATTTGTATAACGCATTAATTATTGCAGATGCACAAGGGCTTCCTCCTTTACGACCAACATTTGTAATAAATGGTATATTTGTTTTTGATAGCTCATCTTTTGATTCTACTGCAGAAACAAAACCTACTGGAATTCCAACTACTAGTGCAGGTCTTACCAATCTCTCTCTAAACATCTTCATCACTTCTAAAAGTGCTGTTGGAGCATTCCCAACTACAACAATACCTCCGTTAATCTCTTTTTCAGCCACTCTCATAGACATTTGTGCTCTGGTCTTTCCAGCTTTTTTTGCAGATTCCATTAGTGATGGATCTGAAATGTTGCAAATCAAATTATTTCCAAAATCTTTTGGATTTTGTTTATTCATTAATCCAATAACACCATTTACATCTGCAACTATGCTGCATCCATTTTTTAGTGCATTAATTCCATTTGAAATTGCATCTTTGTGAAATAGAAGCTTATTTTCTCCAGCAAAATCAAAATCTGCAGTTGAATGAATTATTCTTCTAACAATTGGCCATTCCATTTCGTTGTATGAATGAGAACCAATCTCACTTTCGATGATTTGCATGCTTTCATCTTCTATCTCTTGACCCTTTCTAGTTTGCATTTTCTACCTCTCTTGCTTTTTCTAAAATTAAATCAATCATTTTTTCATCTGCACCCAAGTGTTTTGTAACAAATGTTTTCTTTAAATTTGCATTGTCTAATGCAGGTAAAAGATCGTTATTAACATCTATCTTTACATGAGCACCTTCATGTAAAAAGTAAAAAACAATAATCAAAACTTCTGGGTTATTTTTTTCACATGCTTGTATTCCTTCTTCTATCGTTGGTCCTTCAATTTCCAAATAGCATCTACTAACATTTCTATAAGACGGCTTTAGCTCATCTACGATATAATCAATTGAATAACCTGAATTTGGATCCTTACTCCCATGTCCGATAATCAGAACATCTACATTTTCTTTTGGAATATCTACTGAATTTTCTCTTAATGTGGTGGTTACTCTATTATCTACTAAATCCACCAATGTCTTATGCATAGTCATTGGTTTTGAAACTAGAAATTTGATCTTTGTATCTTTTTGATATTTCATTGCATCAGCTACTGCAATCTTTAGTTTTCTTCCTGGATATAGAAAATATGGAACTATTGTCATTTGTTCAACATCTTTTTTCAAACATTTTTCCATTCCATCTTCAATAAATGGTGGAACAACTTCTAAAAAGCAAAACTCTGTAAAATCATAATTTCCTTTTTCTTTTACTTTCTCACAAATAATTTCTAACTCTTCTTCAGCCTCTCTTTCTCTACTGCCTC
>Ga0209089_10001860_pt1 | contig 19019 bp, 22 predicted proteins | sample ArcticOcean_MG_C_FD_187431 | JGI IMG/M metagenome (GOLD analysis project Ga0209089, IMG submission 187431) | Marine microbial communities from western Arctic Ocean - ArcticOcean_MG_CB2_150 (SPAdes) (version 2) | ecosystem: Environmental > Aquatic > Marine > Oceanic | place: Arctic Ocean: Canada... | reverse complement strand
TTTTAAATTTTTAATTGGTTTAGTTATAATTACCATTCCTCTTCCAGGATTAATATCATAATCTGGAAACCATTTCTTTGTAAAAGCATTAGAACAGATTGCTAAATACTTTGATTTAAATGAGATTTTTAAATCCTGACTTAAAACATGAATTTCATGATTTCCAGAATTTAAATCAAAGCTTTCGACATTTGCTCCTGAAATTATTTTAATGCCCTTTTGACTAGCTAATTTTTGAAGTTCATAAATCGCTGTTCCTGTATTTATCTGTGACTCAAAAGGATTAAAAATTAGTTGTCGAACTAACTTATTAGATAGGCCTAACTTTTGAATTTTATCATTTTTTAAACTAAAAATCTTTTTATTAAATATTGGTTGAAGAATCCTATTAAACCTGTCAATAGGAGCTTCAAGGTCTGTCTTATCACTAAAAAAAAGCTCATAGCCTCCATTATTTATTAAATCAAGTTTTTTTGAAGAAATTGTATTTTTAAGAAGTTCTAAACCTTTAACTCTTTGTTCTACCAAATTAATTAAAGAATCTTCAGACATTTTCTTACTGTCTTCAATTAATTCTGAAATAGATCCAAAACAAGCAAAACCAGCATTTTTAGTACTTGCTCCATTTGGAAAAATATCACGTTCCAAAATTGCAATTCTTGCCCTAGGATGTTTTTTATTAAAAGATAATGCACTAAATAGACCTGAAATACCTCCACCTATAACTATAAAGTCATAACTAGTAAATGCAATTTTCTCCCAATAGCTTATCATTAATTTATTTATGATAGCTAATTTAAATAATTAGATTTATGGTTTAAAATATTTTAAGAATTAACTCGGAAATTTATTTAGAAATTATTTTTCAGATTCTTCATATCCCAACGAAGTGCTAAAGAAAGAGTATGCCATAACTCCATCAAATAAGACAGCAATAAATATTATTATAACAATTATCTCAGACATACGGATGATATATTTTACTGTAAATTAATAAAAAGTATGATTTATTAAAATTCTTTTTAAAATTCTAATTTTTATAGACTTAATATTTTGACTAATTTAGAAGGCGAATATTATATTAAATGAAAAAAATCATACTATTTCTCTTATTATCTTCTACTACTTTATTTTCTCAAGATTGGCTTGTAATTGAGCAGCATACTGAAAACAGGTATAAAAATGGCAAAATGAAAGTTGTAATAGATGATGGAAAATCACTTAATACTATTGAATTGGAAGATCCGTCATTTGCCAATCTTATAAAAACACTTCAAGGTGAGGACTTCGAGTTAAAATTTGTAGATTCTTCTTTTATTATAGAAGGATTAAGAAAAAAACCAGTCACTCGATATTACTTTATTCGAAAAGATTTATAATATATTTAAAACGTGCGAACTTTAAGTTTAAGTTTATTTATTTTAATATTTTTTAATTGTCAAAAAAATGATGACTGTATTATTATACTAGAAAAAAGAGATGTAAATAATAAATATTATTTTTTATTTGAAGTAGAAAGTGTAATTAACAATAATAGTAATAATCACCAATCTACTAATATTCCAGATCAATATTCTTCAGGAGAAGTAGATAATCAAACATACCTAAACTATAGTGTTGGTGATGTATACTGTAATATTTAATTAATATTATGGAATTTATTGATGAAGCTTTATTAGAATATGCAATTAAAAAAAGTAGTGAAGAATCTAATTTACTTAAAAATTTAAGAAAAGAAACACATCAAAAGATTCTTCATCCAAGGATGCTTAGTAGTACTATACAGGGGAGGTTTTTAAGTTTTATTTCTAAATTAATTAAGCCAAAAACTATTCTTGAAATTGGAACTTATACAGGTTATGGGTCTCTTTGTCTTTCTGAAGGGCTTGTTAAAACTGGAGAAATCCATACTATTGAAATTAATGAAGAGTTAATTGATTTTCAAAATCAATTTTTTAACAAAAGCAATAGAAGAGATCAAATTCATCAACATATTGGAGATGCGCTAACAGTAATTAAAAAAATAAAAAAACAATTTGACATTGTTTTTTTAGATGCTGATAAAAGCAATTATATTAACTACTTGAAACTCATAGTTCCCAAACTAAAAAAAGGTGGAATTCTTATTTCTGATAATGTATTGTGGAGTGGAAAAGTTCTTAATAAACCAGAAAAAAATGACTTAGACACTGAGGTACTTCAAAAATTTAATACGACTTTAAAAAATCATCCTCAACTAGAAACAATTTTATTACCGATAAGAGATGGTCTAAGTTTAAGTAGAAAAATTTAAAGCTTACGTTTAATCGAATCTGTTAATTCATCTAAATCTTTTTTTGCACTTTTAATCTCATCATTTAATTTTTTAGCTACAGAAGCAGAAGAGCCTTCAACATCAGATGATTTTTGAATTTCAGATTTAATCTCATTGGTTGCATGTCGAATTTGAGTAATTCCTTTAGCCATCCCTTTTGCAATAGATGGAATTTTATCTGATCCGAAAACCAATAAAACAATAAAAAAAATTAATGCAATTTCAGCTCCACTTATAAATAGATACATTTTCAATGTTTTTATCAAATATAAAAAAACCGTCATAAACTATTACACATAAGGTTTAAATGATTTTAATTATCGATATAAATTATCCTTTGATTTTAGATTTAAATTTATCAAAATCGGAAGTGGATTTTTCTTTAGGCCAACTATTATTTGAGTTGTCAATATCAGCTGTTTCCATGTCAGGGTCGACATTTACTCCAATCAACTCTTTGTTTGTAGCCAATACTTTTCGAACTGAATTATCATTTTTTCTCCACACTTGTACAGGGTATTTAACTCTCTCTTTAGTTCCATCCTTGTATAAATATTCAACAATTAATGGCATAACTAAACCTCCTGGTTTTTCAAATTCTATTTCATAAAAATATTTAGGAGTATTAATCTTTTCTAGTTCAACGCTGTCAAAGTTTTCATCTATATATTTTTTTAAAGGTATTGAGCTATTTATTGGATTAATGCTCTGCTCATCAGAATTATTTGACTTAGCATCTTCAGGAACCATAAAAACATATAAAGGGGGCAGATCATCAACTGTTATACCATAATTTGATAGAATTTTATTAACCTCAGGACCTGGATTTGATGAAACTATATATTTTTTTACCTCTTTAACTCCTATGTCAACATAATCAGTTGAATAAAACCACCCTCTCCAAAACCAATCTAAATCAACAGCAGAAGCGTCCTCCATAGTTCTAAAAAAATCTTCAGGGGTAGGATGTTTAAACATCCATCGTTGAGAATAAGTTTTAAAAGCGTGATCAAATAACTCTCTTCCCATAACAGTTTCTCTTAAAATATTTAGTGCAGTTGCAGGTTTTGCATATGCATTTGGCCCCAATTGAAATACATTCTCAGGATTTGACATTATTGTAGAAATATTATCTTGATTTCCTGACATATAAGGAACTATTTTTGAAGGATCTCCCCTTCTTGAAGGATATTTATCAAGAGGGCTAATGGCATTTTTAAAATTCTCTCCAAACTCTTGTTCAGTTAAATACTGCATAAAGGTATCTAATCCCTCATCCATCCAGCCCCATTGACGTTCATCTGAATTAACAATCATAGGAAAGTAATTGTGACCAACTTCATGAATTATAACACTTATCATCCCGTATTTTACTCCATCTGAATACTTCCCGTCTTCATCAGGACGACCATAATTCCAGCATATCATTGGATATTCCATTCCTTGATTTTTAGCATGTACTGAAACTGCCTTTGGATATGGATAATTGAACGTATGCTTTGAATAAGTATCTAATGTTTGAGCTACAGCAATAGTTGAATATTCTTCCCATAGTGGATTTCCTTCTTTTGGATATAATGAAACTGCCATAACTTTTCTTGAACCAACTTTAACTGCCATCATATCCCAAATGAATTTTCTTGAACTAGCAAAAGCAAAATCACGAACATTATTAGCTATGTATTTCCATGTTTTTTTCTTTTCTGAAAACTCTGACTCTTTCTCTATTACCTCTTCTTGACTTACAATAACTACAGGTTTATCAAAAGAGTTTTGAGCTTGCTTATATCTTTTATATTCCTGATTAGTAAGAACTTCACGTGGGTTTATAAGATCTCCCGTTGCTTCTACTATATGATCTGCTGGAACTGTTAAATTAACTTCATAATTCCCAAAATTAAGAGCGAATTCACCATTTCCCCAAAACTGATAATTCTGCCATCCTTCTACATCATTATATACAGCCATTCTAGGGAAAAACTGAGCTATCACATAAGCTCTATTTCCATCTTTAGGAAAATACTCATAACCTGATCTTGCACGATTTTTTACATGATTATTAATTTTATACCACCACTTAATTTTAAATGAATATTCTTCACCAGGCTGAATACTTTTAGGAAGATCTATACGCATCATAGTATTATTAATTACATATTTAAGAGGTATTCCTGAAATTGTTTTAACCCAATTAATGTTAAATCCACCATCAAAAGGTTCTTCAAAATAATTAGAAACAAATGCTTCAACTGGAATAAGAGGTTCAGCTCCTCCTCCATTTTTTTTCAAAGCTGGAGCGTCTTTTTTACGAATATTTTGATCTAACTGAACCCATAAATACTCTAATTGATCTGGTGAGTTATTTTTATATATAATAATTTCTTCTCCAAATAGACGAGTATTTTTATCGTCGAGCTCTAAGTTCATAACATAATCAACCTGCTGTTGATAATAATCAGAACCTGGAGCCCCTGCAGCAGTCCTGTATCTGTTGGGAGATGAAAATTCCTCATATAATTGTTTAAACTTATTATTATTAGCATGTCCCATTTGACGTTTTGGAGCAATATCTTCTTGAGCATTAATATTAAACCCACAGATAATAAACATGCTTAAAGTATATAGAAATTTTTTCATTATATCTTGATTTGTTGAGTAAAAGTTTTCCAAGATAATATTATTTTTTCTAAATAAATCTTAGGCTATTTAATTAATAAAGTTGTTTTTGAATTATTTTTTATTAGCAAAAAACTTTTTCTAAATTTATTTTTTTTGAAATGAACGATATTTTGTTGATCATCAAAAAAGTCAAAAAGAAGATTGTTCTCAAAAGTAATAATTTTTATGGGCTCGATTAAATCAACTTCATAATAAATTTGGATCAAATCTGTTTTATATTCTTTTCCTATGAAATTAAAAATTACCAATTGTTGATTAACAAATATTTTGAATTTTTCAATCACATATTGATCTAAAATTTTATTTATTTCTTGTGAACTTGAATCTGGGTCAACTTTTAACCCAGAGTTGTTTTCTTGAACCATAATTTCAAAATCATCAATAAACATTCTAATTGTTATTTGCAGTATGTTTTTTTCACTTAAATAATCAACTTGAGTAGTTGAAACATAATAGTCATGAGAAAAAAATTTAATGTTTTCAAACTGTATAAAAGCTATTAATAGTAATAGCGCTTTTTTAATTAAAAATAATGAACTCATATATAAAGTTTAATTATTACTTTTTTAGTATTCTTTTATTATTCTCTTCAAAAAATTTCATCACTTTATTGTGTTCATTTCGTTTAAAACTCTGTCTTAAAGGAAAATTTTTATATGTTCCTGAAACAAATTCATAAACTTCATCTTCTGATATTTCATAAGTTTCAATAAAATAATCTATTCCATAGAATTTAATCAAGTTTGCAACAACATCAAACTCAGCATCAAGCTTACGTTTCTTTTTTAAACGTACATAATATCCAGAGACATGTTTATATATAGCTTCAATATCAACAGTCCCGCCAAGAGATAATAAAAGTGTGTTGATTATTAAACTTTTACCAGATACTATTTTCTCTTTTCTTGTTCCTTTAAAACCAGGAATACCAAGATTATAAAAATTCATAGGCTTAACCCCAGAATTTTCGAAATCTTTATATAAGTCCCCAGATAGATTGTGTGGTTTTACAATCACTTCAGACAACTTATTTACAAATTTTTCCAAAGGAATTATGATCTCTTTACTCTTAAGCATTTTATTGTTTACTACAATAATTTTAATGCTAAATTGAACAGCAGATATAAGTATTGTGTCTTTTATTGAGCTGAAAATTTCAAAATATCCTTCATTATTAGTAATCGTGGCACTACCTCTGGTTTTATTTATTATATGAATAGAGGATATTGATGTTGAGTCATTGGATGAAACCCTACCTTTTAATAATGATGAATTCTTAATTTGAGCATTAAGATTTGAAAATCCTATGATATATATAAAAAAAAGCAGTCGATACATTTAAAGCTTATTTTTATAATCTTCTACAGCGTCGTATAGGTAATCAATTAATAAGAATTGTTGAGATTTTTGAAGTAATTTATTAGAAGGTAACTCTTCATCTAAATACTCCATGAAATCAATTATTTGATCTTCTCTCAAACCTAATTCACCTATAAAAAATTTATTATCAAACACATAAGGCAGGATCCTACTAGGGATGAGAGTTTTTTTCTGTTCCTCAGAAGAATTTAAAATTAATTTTGTGATCAATTTTGCCACATTTATAAAATCAATACCATTGTATAATTGACCTTGTCTTAAAATTGTATTATCAAGTTTTGTTGATTTATCTTGAGCATAATCAAATCCTTTAAATTCTTCCTCTTTGAGATCTAAAAACTTTTGAGTGTTTTCGGGACTAATGACAATTTCATCAAGGATGTTTACTCTTTCAGTTATGTTTACAATCAATCTATTTTTATTCAATATCTTATCTGTTATGACGACACTTTTAAATTTAAATTCTACAGATGAAAAGACAATTTCATCTCCTTTATTAACAGGTATTTGAAATTCTCCATCAGTGTCTGTAATAGTATTATATTGTGATGAGTTATTAATTACATTAGCTGCAATTACATTGTTATTTTTATACAAAAGTTTACCTTTTATTAACTTCCTTTGCTGAGCAGATAGAAGAATTCCTGATAGCAAGAAGAAGTAAAATAAAGTGCCTTTCATAAATAAAATTTAAATTGATAGTAGAAAATTTCGAGCGGGAGACCGGGTTCGAACCGGCGACATTCAGCTTGGAAGGCTGACGCTCTACCAACTGAGCTACTCCCGCAGTAAAACAAATATATAAATTTGCTTTTAGTTAAAGACTTTATTGTTTAACAATGCACCTAATAAGATTATATATTTGTAGAAGTTCAAAATTTAAATAAATCTTTAATTTATGAATAAACTTTATTTTGTATTCATTTGTTTTTCATTTTCTTACGGACAAAAAAAGACTGAATTTTCTGATTTACAATTAACGGGGCAATCAGAAATTTTGATGATAAAAAATAATGAATTCAATTTACTCCCTCAAGCTGCGAAAGCATATAAATTAATGAAGTCAGAAGCTTTAAAAGATGGTGTCAAAATAAAAATTGTATCCAGTTTTCGATCCTTTATTATCCAAAAAGAAATTTGGAATAGGAAATTTAAAAAAAATGATTCAATAGGACTTTCGGTTAATGAAAACATATATAAAATAATAGAATATTCTACTATTCCTGGTACATCGAGACATCATTGGGGAACTGAAATTGACATAATTGATGGTAATATTCAAGAAGAAGGTGATGTTTTATTGACAGAAAAGTTTTATAAAAATGGGCCTTATGTAAAGCTGAAAAAATGGCTTGAAAAAAATTCAGAAAAATTTGATTTTTATTTGGTTTATACAAAAAATGAAAAGCGAAAAGGGTTTAAATATGAGCCATGGCATTACAGTTACGCCCCTATTTCTATTGACATTCTAGAAAGCTATATGAAGCTCGATATTTTGAAAGTTTTGTCAAAGAATAAAATCCTTGGCTCAACCTATTTCACTGATGAATTTATAAATTATTACAAGAAAAATTTTTTGTTAGATATTAATCCTGTACTTAAAAAAAATATCAACGAGTAAAAACTGGTGAACTTTTATCTTTTGTTTCATCATGACTATATGAATAACCATCAGTAGAAAAACCCAAAATGTCGTTTATTGATTTGGCCTCTTTTTCAATTAAAAATCTAGACATAGTTCCTCTGGCTTTTTTAGCATAGAAGGAAATTATTTTTAATTTACCATTTTTAAAATCTTTAAAAACTGGAGATATAACTTTATTTTTTATTGATTTAAAATCAATAGCTGATGAATACTCCTTGCTTGCCAAATCAACTATAATTTCTTCTTTATCAATTTCATCATTAATTTGAGTAGTTATTTTTTTTTTCCAAAATCCATATAGGCTATTATTGGCTCCAATCTTCAATGACGTTCCCATTTCTAATCTATATGGTTGAATAAGATCAAATGGACGTAACATTCCATACAAACCTGAAATAATTCTTAGGTTATCTTGTAAAAAAATAAATCTTTTTTTTGGTAATGAAAATGCGTCTAGACCAGAATAAACGTCTCCATTAAATGTAAAAATAGCTGGACGTGAATTTTCAGTTGTAAATGGGGTTTTAAAATTTTGATTTCGCTCCCAATTAAGTTGACTTAATTTTTCTGATAAATGCATTAAACTACTTAAAACCTTTACTGATTTTTGCTTTAAAACACTATTTAATTTATTTGCTTCATTTATAAAATGTGGTTGAGTTTCTTCTATGATTGGTGTTTTAGAAGTTAAATCCAATGATTTTGCGGGTGAAATAAAAATCTTCATTATACAGTAATTTAAACTCAATATCAAAAATAATAGATTTATGTTGAAAATTAGACTTGAGATTTTAAAAATTAAAGTAAATGTTAATTTTGACTGTTTTTAGAATAATTATCCCATTTACTAATAACACTACTAAAATCTTCAGGCAATTCAGAATCAAATGAGACATAAGAAAGACTTTTAGGATGAATAAAACCAAGCGTTTTGGCGTGAAGTGCTTGCCTAGGCATAATTTTAAAACAATTTTCAACAAATTGTTTATATTTAGTAAAGTTAGTTCCTTTTAAAATTTGATTTCCACCATATCTTTCATCGTTAAAAATTGTATGTCCAATGTGCTTCATATGAACTCTAATTTGATGTGTTCTTCCAGTTTTCAACTTACAACTAACAAGAGTTACGTATCCAAGTCGTTTTATTACTTTATATTGGGTAATTGCAGGTTTTCCATTATCGTTTTCTGGAAAGACTGTCATTTGTAAACGATTTTTTGGATTCCGTCCTATATTCCCCTCTATCATACCTATATCATTTTCAACATTACCCCAAACTAAAGCCAAATATTCCCTTGTTGTGCTTTTGTCATAAAATTGTTTAGCTAGAAATGTCATAGAAGATTCTGATTTAGCTACAACCAAAAGACCAGAGGTGTCTTTATCTATTCTGTGAACTAATCCCGGTCGATGATTATTATTAACCGGTAGTTTCTCAAACCTATACAAAAGAGCATTTATCAAAGTTCCAGAATAATTTCCATGACCAGGATGCACTACCATTCCAGATGGTTTATTAACTATTACAAGGAGATCATCTTCATAAACCAAATCTATTGGTATGTTTTCTGCGATTAGTAGATTTTCATATGGAGGGTGAGTAAATAAAACTTGAACTTTATCATTCCCTTTTACTTTATAATTTGACTTTACAACATATCCATTGACATAAACACTGCCAGACCTAGCTGCCTGCTGTATTTTATTCCTCGTTGAATTTTCTATTCTATTCATCAAGAATTTATCTACTCGTAAAGGGTCTTGACCTTTGTCAGCTCTAAAATTATAATGCTCATGTAGGTTATCATCATGGGAAATTTGTTCATTTGTCATAAGCGATTACCGTTACCTAAAATTAAATCTATCTTTGTTGTTTTAGGTAAAACAGATCCTGGCGCAATTTTTTTTCCTTGATATCTAATTTCTAAAACCATTTCTTTTCCAATATTATCTCGATATGTTATTTTACCAACTTCAAGCCCAACAGCTTTTAACATTGATTCTGCATTACGCCGTGTAATTTGAATAATATTTGGGACACTTATTTTTCTGTATCCTGAAGGATTCAATGTTAAATAAATTTTACGATCTTTTTTAACTTCACTCTGTGATACAGGAAATAATTCTATTATAGCAAATGGAGGAAGTCCTGGATTAAATTTTGCAGAATCAATTACTTCGTACCGTAAATGATTTTCATCAAGCATCTTAATTGCCTCATTTAATTCAATTCCTGATATATCTGGAACTAATTCATGATTATTATGATGCGTAATTATATTTAAAACTTTTAGAGTTAGGATAATAATAATAGTAAAAAAAATAATTGCCTTAATTATTTGCTTTATAAAATTACCTGAAAATAAAAATTTCAAAAAAATCATATAAAAATTTGAATCAAATATAACACTTTTGCAATGCTATTAAATCTGCTACCTTTGTAATAATGTTAAGTAAAAATAAAAGTGTTATTGGTGTTGCTTGTGGAGGTTATGGGTCAGAGAGAGAAATATCATTAAAAAGTGGAGCTGTAGTTTTAGAAACTTTAAAAAAATCAGGCTGGAATGTTTTTCTTTTAGTAATTAATGTTGAAAATTGGTTTATTAAAGTATCTGAAACTGAAGAAATAGCTTTTTCAAAAAATAATTTTTATTTTAATTTTAAAGGAGCTAAGTACGAATTTGATATTATTTTCAATGCAATTCATGGACCTCCAGGAGAAGATGGTCAATTAGCAACTAAACTTAATTTCAAAAAAATTCCTCACACTAGCTGTGATTCTTTTCCAGCAGCTTTAACATATAATAAAAGAGAATGCCTCTCAGTCGTTGAAAAATATAATATTCCGACTGCAAAATCAGTTTGTCTTAATAAAGGGGAATTCTTTGAAGAAAAAGAAATCATTGACGAGCTAGGCCTTCCTTGTTTTGTTAAAGCAAATAGAGCTGGAAGCAGTTTTGGCGTATATAGAATAACTAATAAAAATGATCTTAATTCAGGTATTAAAAATGCTTTCAATCACGATAGTCAAATTATAATTGAATCAGAGCTAAAGGGGCGAGAGGTTTCAGTGGGAGTTTATAGAAATAAAAATGGTATTATTTGTCTCCCAATTACCGAAATTATTTCAGAAAATGAATTTTTTGATTATGAAGCAAAATATTTAGGTAAGGCTCAAGAAATTACACCTGCTAAAATTTCAGATGAGTGGGAAAAAGAAGTTAGCAAAATGGCTATATATCTATATGATAAATTAGAATTAAAAGGCATCTGTCGAAGTGAGTTTATTTTTGTAGACAACACTCCTCACCTACTAGAAATAAATACTGTTCCTGGATTAACCAAGGAAAGTATTATTCCAAAACAATGTAAAGCATCTGGAGTTGAACTTCATGAGTTATTTGAAGATATATTAATTGAAGCAATGATTAAAAATTCTTAATTTTAATAAAACTTATGAAAATAAAACGTGCTCTTTTCCCTGGATCCTTTGACCCAATAACTAATGGGCATGAAGACATCATTCTTCGCGCTCTTCCTCTTTTTGATGAAATTATAATTGGCGTAGGGGTTAATAGTGAAAAAAAATATATGTTTTCAATTGAAAAACGATTAGCATTTATTAAAAGTGTTTTTGATAAATACAAAAAAATAAAAGTTCAATCTTATGAGGGTTTAACTATAAAATACTGTAAATCTATTGATGTGAAATTTATTCTAAGAGGATTGAGAAATCCTGCTGATTTTGAGTTTGAAAAAGCTATCGCTCACACTAATAGAAAGTTATCTGGAATAGAAACTGTGTTTTTATTAACTTCAGCTAAAACCTCTTTCATAAGCAGTGGAATTGTTAGAGAAATTATAAAAAACAGTGGGGATTATAAGGCTTTAGTCCCTAAATCTGTTGAGTTTTTATCAAAATAAAAGTTAAAAAGCACTTTTATATTAGAATACATGTTATTCATTAAATTATTTATTTGAGATTGATTTTTCCAAACTGCTTTTTCAATATTTTCTTGTAGTTGTGGCTCCAATTTACCCTTATATTTTGTACTCATTAAAAACCAATATGTTTTCTTTAACTTATATTGTCCATTCTTTTTATATATATGGTATGTTGTAGGTAAAATAGATTTAGAAATTAAATCTGAGACTCCTGTTTCTTCTATTACTTCTCTTATTGCACCATCAACAATCATTTCTTTTTTACCAAGATGTCCTTTCGGTAAATCCCATTTACCATTTCTATAAATTAATAAAAATTCTTCTGTATTATTTTTTACCATACCTCCTGCAGCTTCAATAATCGGAAAATGCTTTTTCAAATGCTTCATAAGTTTTTCTGAATCTGAATGATAGTAATAAACACATTTGGTTTTTTTTGATTTTAAAGCTTTAATTATAATAGCTGAATTAGAAAATTTTGAATGAATTAAAGGAGTTGTATTAGTGTTTTCAACTACTGATGTTGTAAGAATTAGAGGCTTCTGGTTTAAAAAAACTTTATACATTTGCATATGATTTTTGATCAACAAACCGCAGTAAAAACTGCAAATTATCTTTTACAAATTAATGCAATTAAATTGAGCCCTGAAAATCCTTTTTCATGGGCTAGTGGTTGGAAGTCTCCTATCTACTGTGATAATCGAATAATCCTATCCTATCCTAAAATTAGAAATTATTTGTGTGATCAATTAGCTATTCAAGCTAAATCAATTTATCAAAACAATAAATATATAATAGCTGGTGTTGCAACTGGTGCAATTGGAATAGGCATGTTAGTAGCGCAAAAGTTGAATTTACCCTTTATTTATGTTCGCCCAGAACCAAAAAAGCATGGTAGAAAAAATCAAATAGAAGGCTACATGCCCGTTAACTCAAAAGTAGTTGTAATAGAAGATTTAATTTCTACTGGAAAAAGTAGCTTAATTGCTGTTGAAGCTCTAAAAGGCCAGGGTGCAGATGTTTTAGGTATGTTGGGAATTTTTACATATGGTTTTAAAATAGCTGATGATAATTTTAAAAACTCAAAAGTAAACTTAAACACCTTAAGTAATTATGATATATTAATACATGAAGCTTTGAATCAAAATATTATTGATTCTGATTCATTATCCAAATTAACCGAGTGGAGAAAATCCCCAGATAATTAGAATTTCTAATAAATCATTTTAATTTCTTTTGGTTGGAAGTTTCTAACTTTTCCATTTTTAAATTCTAATTCTATTAATCCATTTAAATGTACTTTGCTTATTAAAGCTTCATTTAACCTTCCGTCTATCTCAAATTCAATTTTTTTTTTCCAAAAAAATAGTTTATTATGAAACATTTCACTTAACTCCTCTATAGATAAATTAACGCAAAAGCTCATGTAAAATATTAAACTTTTAGATAAATTATCAATAAAATCAGCTATAGAGGGTTTTTTTTGTGTTTCAATAAAAACGCTAGTAGCATTGGGTAATTTAATAAAGGACTTTTCATATAAATTGATTCCAACACCAATTATTGATTTTATTTGATTTCCTTTTATTTGATTTTCTGCCAATATTCCACAAATTTTTTTATTTCCTGACAAAATGTCGTTGGGCCATTTTATAGATAAGTCTGGAACATTAAAATAATCAAGTGTTTTGATCACAGCTAATGCAGAAGCACTATTAATAGAATAAATCCATTTAGGGTTTAAATTTTCAAAGCATTTGTAAACACTAAAAGCTAGATGGCTATTAGTTTCTCCTTGCCAAACAGATCCATGTTGACCAACCCCATCTGTTTGGTTTAATGTCCAAACTCCGTCACCTGACTCAATATTATTTGACTTAAGTAACTTTCTTAATTCTTTATTTGTGGATGAGCTGGCACTAAGTTTGCGTAAGTTTAAAAGAAGCATAAAATCTAGCATTAAGGAAATTAAAAATAATAAATTTGTACAAAATTAAATATTTTAATGGTAAAAGACATCCCAAATACAGAAACTCTAATATCAAAAATTATTGGAGGTATTGAAAAAGTAAAAGGTGTTGAGGCTAATCTACTAGATCTACGTCCAATTCAAAACACTGTCTGTAGTTATTTTATAATTTGTAGTGGAACATCAAACACTCACGTAAACGCAATAGTTAGCTCAATACATAAAACTGTTAGTAAGAACCTTAAAGAAAAACCTTATCATACTGAAGGTGCAGAAAATGGAGAATGGGTATTAATTGATTATATTGATGTAGTTGTACATGTCTTTCAGAAACAGATTCGTGATCGTTATAATTTAGAAAGTCTTTGGGGTGATGCCCAGACTACTCAAATCGCTTCAAACTATTAATAAATATGGAAAATAATAAAAATAAAAAGTCTCAAAAGCCTAAAGTAAATATTTATTGGGTTTATGGAATTGTGATTACCATCTTATTGGGAATGAGTTTTTTTGGTGGTGATTCAAATTTTAAAAATATAGGAAAAACAAATATTAGTGAATTTGAAAGATACTTAAATGCAGGTGATGTAAAAGAAATAATTGTTATTAATAAAAATTTAGCTCAAATTTCTTTAAAAGAAGATGTTTTATCAAAAGCTGAGCATCAAAGAGTCAAGTCTACAAACTTTCTAGGTCAAGAAAATTTAAAAGGTCCTCATTATCAATTCGAAGTTGGAAATCTTGAACTTTTTCAACGCAAACTTGAAAAGGCTGAAGAAAAAGGGGTTGATTTCAAATATGAGTTTAATACCGTTGAAAATCGATGGTTAGATGTTATTGTAGGTTTTCTTCCAATTATAATAATAATTGGTGTTTGGATTTTTCTAATGAGAAGAATGTCAGGAGGTGGAGCTGGTGGAGCTGGAAGTCAAATTTTTAATATTGGGAAATCCAAAGCTAAACTTTTTGATCAAAACTCAGATGTAAAAATAACTTTTAAAGATGTTGCTGGTTTGGAAGGAGCAAAAGAAGAAGTTCAAGAAATTGTAGATTTTTTAAAAAACCCCGGTAAGTATACTGCTTTAGGGGGTAAAATTCCTAAAGGTGCATTGCTAGTTGGAATGCCTGGTACTGGAAAAACTCTTCTAGCGAAAGCCGTTGCTGGAGAAGCAAAAGTTCCGTTTTTTTCACTTTCTGGATCAGATTTTGTTGAAATGTTTGTTGGAGTTGGGGCATCAAGAGTAAGGGATTTATTTAAACAAGCTAAAGATAAATCTCCTGCAATAATTTTTATTGATGAAATAGATGCTATCGGAAGAGCTAGAGGTAAAAATAATTTCACTGGGTCAAATGATGAAAGAGAGAATACTCTAAATCAATTATTAACAGAAATGGATGGATTTGCTACTAACTCAAATGTAATTGTTTTAGCTGCTACTAACAGGGCAGATATTCTAGACAAGGCTTTAATGAGGGCTGGTAGATTTGATCGACAAATTTATGTAGATCTTCCCGATCTAAATGAGAGAAGAGAGATTTTTATGGTTCATTTAAAACCTTTAAAAATAATCAAATCTTTAGATTATGAATTTTTAGCTAAACAAACTCCTGGTTTTTCTGGAGCTGACATTGCAAATGTGTGTAATGAAGCTGCGCTAATAGCTGCTAGAAAAAATAAAAAATCTGTAGGAAAACAAGATTTTCTTGACGCGGTTGATAGAATTGTTGGTGGACTTGAAAAGAAGAACAAAATCATAACCAAAGATGAAAAAGAAACTATAGCTTACCACGAAGCGGGTCATGCAGCGGTTAGTTGGTTTCTTAAATTTGCAGCACCTCTAGTTAAAGTAACTATAGTTCCTAGAGGGAAATCATTAGGAGCTGCCTGGTATTTACCAGAAGAAAGAATGATTGTTAGAACAGAACAAATGCTTGATGAAATGTGTGCAACTCTCGGTGGAAGAGCTGCTGAAAAAGTTATGTTTGATAAAATTTCTACTGGGGCTCTGAGTGACCTAGAAAAAGTGACTCGTCAGGCTAGAGCCATGGTTTCTGTTTATGGTTTGAATGATAGTATTGGAAATATTACTTATTATGATTCATCAGGGCAAGGTGATTATAATTTTACCAAACCTTACTCTGAATATACTGCTAAAAAAATAGATAGTGAAATATCAAAAATTATAGAAAAACAATATCAAAGAGCATGCAAATTACTTAGTTCAAATAAAGAAAAATTGGTTGTACTTGCTGAACGTCTTTTAGAAAAAGAAGTTATCTTTAAGGATGATTTACAAAAAATATTAGGAAATCGACCACATGAAGATTAATAATAAAAACTTGTTTAAATCAGGTAATTCAAATCAATAATAAAAACAACTGGAAATTGTGAATTTTTGGAATAGTCTTTTTGGTAAGAAGAAAGATGAAAAAGGAAATGAAAATTCCCAGAGTCCTTTCATGCCAGAAAAGAAAGATCCAGTTGAAATTTCCTTTGCATACAATTTTACAAAAAAAGGAGGTCGTTTTTTGTTTGCAGAGTCAGAATCTAATTTTAAATCATTTTTTGAAAATATACTTAATGAAAATCGTTGGAGTAATTCAGATGTCTTTTCATTAGATTCAGAAATAGCAAAAAACTTTAATATAGATATCAATGAAGACGTAATAATTTCTAAAGAAAAAAAAGCTGCTTTTATAAAGTGTGAATATCTTATTGCTAATACTGGTGGAATTTTAATTTCAAGTAATCAAATCAAAAACTTTAATTTAAATAAATTACCAGAAAATATTATAGTCAAAGCAAAAATAAATCAATTTGTTAGAGATGTAAGTGAAGGCATGAGTAAGTTGAAGGGCTTTTATTCAAAAAATCTACCAACAAATATTACCACACTAAATGCTAAAAATTCAGAAAAAGAGTCTGATTTTTTATCTCATGGAAATAGTGCAAAAAATATTTATTTATTACTTCAAGAGTGAAAAATGAACAACTTAATTATTCGTTCTTTTACAGGTTTAGTATATGCTTCAATAATATTGACATCCTTATTTTATGATTCAAGGTTTTTTTCATTTGTTATATTTTTATTATCATGTTTAGCAATATTTGAATTTCAAAGATTATTAAAGCTAAAAAACATAACCCCGTATATTTTACTTGGGATCATGTGCTTTTATTTTTTACTTCAAAAAATTCAATCTCAAACAATTTCAATTATACTGTTTATAAATTTAGCCTCACATTTTTTGATGTTAAAATGGTTGTTTTATAAATCATTCACAAAAAGATTTTTAGTTATATTTTTAACATATGGATATATTGTTTTTAGTTGCTTTTTTATAATCGTAATCCCATATTCATATGGTGATTACAATCCTAAATTAATGTTATTTGTTTTTGTATTAAACTGGGTAAATAATTCTTTTGCATACTTATTTGGAAAAACATTTGGAAAAACCAAACTACTTCCAAAAGTCTCACCTAACAAGTCTTGGGAGGGGTTTTGGAGTGGGTTAGCTTTTAGTTTTGTTGCTGCTTTCTTTTTTTATAAACTACAAATTGGCATCAAACCTATTCAAATTATTATTTGTTCCATATTGATACCTGTTTTAGCTACATTAGGTGATCTTATTCAATCTAAAATAAAACGTGATGCGGGTGTCAAAGATTCAGGTAGTTTACTTCCAGGACATGGAGGATTTTACGATAGAATGGACAGCATTATATTTATAGCACCTTGGACTTTTTATATTTTAAATAAATTTTAAATGTTTCACAAAGAAGGTTTTTTTATTATAATCATTAGTTTTATTTTAACTGTGGCTATTTTTGTTTTTTCAGAATATCTTATTGTATATACTTCATTAAAAAATATTTTACAGTTTTTTTCTATTTTTTTATTAATAACAGTATTACAATTTTTTAGAAATCCTAAAAGAAAGGTCAATTCGAATGATAAAAAAATACTTTCTCCAGTAGACGGGAAAGTAGTTGTTATCGAGTCTGTTTATGAAAAAGAATATTTCAAGGATAATCGAAGACAAATATCTATTTTTATGTCTCCAATAAATGTTCATGTAACACGATATCCTGCAAGTGGTAGAATTACTTACAGTAAATATCATCCTGGAAAATATTTAGTAGCCTGGCATCCCAAATCTTCGTTAGAAAATGAAAGAACTACAATCGTAATAGATACTCCTGAATATGGAGAAATTCTATACAGACAAGTTGCAGGTGCTATGGCTAGACGCATTGTAAATTATGCAAATAAAGGGGACAAAGTAATACAAGGAGCTGATGCTGGTTTTATAAAGTTCGGTTCAAGAGTAGATGTGTTTCTCCCTCTTGATATTCCTATAAAAATTAATCTTAACGAGATTACTAAAGGTGCTCAAACTATAATAGCTTCAACTTAATAAGTTTAAAAGAAAAATTCAAAAAGAGTGTTGCTTTAGTTAGTAGTTATTCTAAAAATATTGCGTCAGATGTAATGTTAAGTCTTTATGACTAGTATAAAAGGTCTACAGATAACAAAGAATACCCAAGAAGTTAAATGCATCTGATAAATGCTTTAAATTGAATGAAAATATACAGTTAGGACATTTGACTCAGGTAGAAGCTATGGTGCTTTATATAAGTGAAGTTAAAAAAAACCTTTATTAATTTAAATTTTCTAACCTGCTTTTTAAATTTTTAATCTTTTCTTTTGTATCACTAGCTTTTTTTCTTTCTAGGTCAATTACATTATTGGGAGCATTTTCAACAAATCGAGAATTCGATAATTTATTCAGTATTAAGGTTAGGAATCCTTCTAAATGCTTTAATTCATCATTTATTCTATTTAATTCTTTTATAGAATCTATCTTTAGTTCTAATGGAATAAAAAATTCATTAGTTCCAATTCTGAACATTCCTCCTTTTTCTTGATTGTTTTCATCAGAAAATACTACTTTATCTAGTTGTGCCAATCTAGATATAATCTCTGAAAACTTAATAGTTTTTGATTTAGAATAAAAAAGACTTAATGGCTTTCTTTGTTTTAGACCATTTTCTTTTCGAAAGTTTCTTACAGCACCTACAA
>Ga0209089_10001832_pt1 | contig 19178 bp, 20 predicted proteins | sample ArcticOcean_MG_C_FD_187431 | JGI IMG/M metagenome (GOLD analysis project Ga0209089, IMG submission 187431) | Marine microbial communities from western Arctic Ocean - ArcticOcean_MG_CB2_150 (SPAdes) (version 2) | ecosystem: Environmental > Aquatic > Marine > Oceanic | place: Arctic Ocean: Canada... | reverse complement strand
CGACTCACGAGACGCCGCCCGCCACACTGGGGAGGTGGGTGTGGGGCACATGGACTCCGCTGTTGATGACCGCGACAGAAACGCGGTCAGTCATCGTCCCCGCCTGCGGCGGCTTCAAATTCCAGAAGTCGTGTTTCGAGCGAGCCCATCACCCGTTCCAACGCATCCTGTTCTTTGCCGAAGAAGAAGCGGAAGACCGGAGTCGATGTGGCGACGACACCGAGGACCCCCGCCGGAAGCAAGAGGACTGGGTTGGCGATCGCGAGTGCCTTTCCAACGATTGCAGCTGTTGCCATGCCCGTGACGGACCCGCCCCCAATAACCAGGCCGAGGAATCCGTCCCGATAGTTCCCGAGTACCCGGATGCGTGTCTGGTCGCCCTCGGGTCGAAGCGAGACGTAGCGAGTTCCGAGTGAACCACCTGCCTTCCACTCGAAGCCGCCCATGACCTCCGTCACGATGCCCTGGCGGGCGAATTCATTGCGAATCAGATCGAGCAGATGTGGCATGTGTTCGTCTTGAAGCCGCGCCGGGATGACACGCTCGAATTGCACCGTGGTCGGTTGACCCAAGATCCGTCCCGTGGGCGCGCTTCGAACGACATCGAGAGAGCGTGCCGCAGTTTCGATCTGGGCAGACTCGATGCCGACTTCTACACCGATGTCCTTGAGCTCCTCCAGCGTCATGCCAGAGCCCGACATCGGCCCGGAATCGTCAGTATGTGAGTCGACCGCTTTTCTCAGAATCAGGGCGACTTCGTCTTCGTTATAGCGGCGTTCAGGCACGGTCGTCAGCCTCGGCGAGCGGCCGTTAGGGTCGAGTACCTGCGCGTTTCGTGCCCATGATGGACCCGTTGCCCATACCCGCGATTTCGAACTGACCGCTGAGTTCGCCTTCCTCGATCATGATTTGGAACGCGAGCGAGAAGTCTGGGCTGTCACCAACGAACGTGACCTCGTGAGAATCAGTATCTACCGTGAACGTGTTCAGGTCGACCACGCCCATGTCGGTTCCGAGGGATCCACTGAACTCACCGTCGGTCTCCGTGATGCCCAAGACTCCGCCGAGCTGCATGCCCATGGCGTCGATGGAGACGTCGTATGTGCCAGTGGGCGTCCACGGCGGCGGCGGCGGTGGCGGTGGCGGACCGGCCGAGCAGGCCGCGACCATCGCGGCGAGCATGATTGTTGGAAGCAGCTTCTTCATTGCTGTGGTCTCCTGGGTGGTAGCTGGTTGGGCACGCCCAATGTAAGGAGGTGCCGGTGCCTTGGCACGGATCGGGTGCATTGAGCTGGAGGACGGTGTCGCGGATCAGTCCCAATGCTTGAGTTCAGCATCGAGTGCTGGTGGTAGGCATACGTGCCCCGGTCACCTTCAATCCGGCGCTCGGGGCTAAAAGTTTGGAACTCAACGCGACCGACTCCATTCTGGCGTTCTTTTTTCGGAACTCCCGCTAACGATCGAGGGCCCGCTTCCCTGGGTCGCGCCTCACGCGCTCGCACGGCATACTGATGGCGGGTGGAATGGTTGGGTTGATTCAGATCGACCGGAGAAGAGCATGGTACGCTACGAAGTGAATGGCCCCGTCGACGAGCAGGAGCTCGATCAACTCTTCTCCGCGGTTTGGCCCAATCATGCGCCTAGGAATTTCGCGGGCATGCTCGACGTGAGTTTGATCCACCCCTTGGCCTACCCCGATGACACTTTGGGCGGATTCGTACGAGTCTTGGAGTGCGGGCGTGTGCGCGGATTCGCGATTGGTTCCACGGTGCATCCTGACGCGGGAGATGGCGTAGGCACGGCGCTGCTCAACGAGGCCGCAGCTGTGGCGAAGGAAAAGGGATTGAAGCAGCTACACGTCGAACTTCCGTCGAAGATGAGGGGTTTCTGCGGCCGGGCAGGCTTTCGGCACACGGCTGCGGGGCGCCACAAATGTTGAGTAAGTGGCCACACAGCGTCGGTCCTGTGGCACTGAGAGTCTGCCTCATGGCACTCGCGATTCCAGCACTAGCTGAATCTCAGGCTCCTGAGCCACAGCCCGGCACTACCGCGATCATTGGTGGCGTGCTATGGGATGGCACCGCCGATGTGGCCCGCCCGAACCCCGGTATCCTCATCCAGAACGGGACGATCCTGCGGCTCGGCGTCGCACCGGCCGAAGTTGGTGCCGCGACCGTCGTCCTCCTTGAGGACGACCAGTTCATTATGCCGGGCCTCTTCGATCTGCATGCACACTACGCGGTCGACCTATTCGGAGAAGGCCGGGTCGATGACTACACTGTGAACCCGGTCCTCTTTCTCGCGAACGGAGTGACCTCGACGTTTCCGGCGGGAGAGATCGACCCAGATGAGGCGCGCCGCGGCCGTGCCCGCATTGCGAGTGGTGAAATGCCAGGGCCGCGCATCTACAGCTCGGGACCGTATTGGGGCTCAGCCCGTCCAGGCTGGAGTCACGAAGCGATGACTCCTGATTCGATCAGGAAGGAGGCGACGTACTGGGCGTTGAACGGAGCCCGCGGTTTCAAGGCCAAGGGGATCCGGCCGGAACAGCTCGAGGTCCTCATTGACGTTGCCCACGCGCATGGACTCACGGTGACGGGCCACCTCGACTCTGGATTCCGGAATAGCGTGAATCCGCGAGATGCCATCTACATGGGCATCGATCGGATCGAACACTTCATGGGTGGCGACGCTTTTGTGGGTACGCAGTCTGCGTACGCGTCGCTTGAGTCGTTTGATCTGGACGACCCCGAGACCCTCGACCGGATCGAAGCGCAGACGAAGTTGTTCGTGGCCCAGGGCGCCTACTTCGACGCGACCCTCAGCGCCTATGACTACTGGGCAGGGAAGGACGCGGAGGTTTACGACTATTGGGAGGACGAGCGCGGCTTCCTGACCCCTTACGCGCGCGCAGAAGTAGAGTCGCGGCTCCCACGAAACCCGATGGGGCAGTTCGAACGCATTTACTACATGAAGCGCCGGACCATCAAACTCTTCTACGACTTCGGCGGCGGCGACAACATCTCGCTGGGCACGGACCACCCGAGTTGGGGAGAATGGTGGAGTGGGTTCGGTGTGCACCGAGAGCTCCAGTCGATGGTCCTAGCCGGCCTCCCGAATGCGGCTGCTCTCAGGGTCGGCACGATCAACTCTGCTCGCGCTTTCGGTGTTGACGAACGACTCGGCACGATCGAGCAGGGTAAGTATGCCGACCTGATCGTGATTGACGGGAATCCCCTCGAAGAGATCACGGATACGCGACGCGTTACGTGGGTCATGATCCGGGGCGACGGGTACTACACCGAGCCGTTGTTCGAGTCCGTCCGCGGGAAGATGGGACCCGCCAGCGAGGCAGACGCGGACGGGTGGAAGGGGAATCTCCGCTTCGGCCGCTAGGAACACTCCCATTCTCTGCGGAATAGGCTTCCTAGCGGCTTGTCGCGTCTCCATGCTGTGTCTAGCGTTTCCAAGATCCTCTGCATGGCTCTGAATCATTAATTCGGCACGGTGGCGACCTGAATCGTCTTCCGTGGTTCTGAAGGAGCATCCGACAATGAAGCGAATTCATGTCCCCTGGGCCTCTTGGCTGTTCTCGTAGCTGTGCCCGCGAACGTCTCAGCCAAGGTACTGCCCGAACGCGCTGTGCGGCGGGATATCCCGCTGACGAACGCCTTCCGTCGCCCCTTCGAAGCAGGCACGCGTGATTCGACCGGTGCGCCAGGCGCTGCATACGGGCAGTTCGAGGCGAACTACTCCATCGACGCGCGATTCGACGTCGACGCCGGTACGGTCACGGGTCGCGAGACCGTGGAGATCGAGAACAACAGTCCAGGTCCGCTGGATCGGATTGTGACTCGTCTCGACCAGAACGTGTATTCGGCGACTACGGTTTGTTCTCGCGCGGTTCCGGATATCATCACCGGGACGGTTGTTTCGGCGGTCCCCGTAGGCCGGTGGCCGAAGACGTGATTATGGCTCGTGTGGCGGCTCGAGTGGCGGCTCGAGTGGCGGTTCGTCGATGTATCTGACGGACGGCCACCGGCTCCTTATCCGGGAGACGTTGCAGGAGATCGAGGAGACGCCGCCGCCGGCTGAACCCGGAGTGTACGGCTGTGGACTCGCCATACTGGGCCTAGTGGTGCTCGTTGGCTTTGGGATCGTAGGTCCCAGATTCGGGGTGGGTGCCGGAGTTGCCACCCCTATCCTCGTCGTTGGAGGAGGCGCCCTGGTGATTGGTATGGTGCTTTCGCTGACACGCAGTGGCTTCACGAGAAAGGTGGCCGGTGCGGCGACAGAGGTCGCCTTGAGCGAACTCGAAGACGGAGAGGACGACGAAGACGTGCTCCTACGTGCGGCGACGCTCCTCCTGGCCCATGCCTTCGTCGCTTCCGGAGAGACCATGAGGCCCACCTTCGACCGAAGCGAAGCCGCGCTGCGTATAGGCGAGCGAATGCCGCTCGTTCGGGCCGTGGAGGAGTACCTGACTTCGTCGGAATCGATGTATCCGGTCTTTACTACGGAGACGTCCGAGGACCCCTCACTTTTGGACGGTGAGAGCGAAGACGCCTAGCGACCGCTAGTAGATCGGGGACCTGAGGTAGACATCGGTCCGCTCCCAAGAGGCCAGCCGCTCGGCGAGCACTTCGTCGGCCTCAGCGTCGTCCCCGATCGCTCGCAGTGACCGCTCGAGCCCGAACAGCGACCAGCCGTTGTGCGGGTGCGCGACCAGTTCATCCCTGAAGGCTTCGATGGCCTCGTCGTGGCGTCCTGCCTCCCATAACGCGTCGCCGAGCCACTGGCGAACCGAAAAGGGAAGGGGTTCTGGTTCGTCGTATCGGAGACCGCGCTCCAACTCCGAAGCTGCCTGGAAGATCGCGATGGCCCCGTCGAGATCACCGTTCGCACGCATGATCTCGCCTTCCAGGATACCGCCTGTGATCCCGAGCAGCTGAGCCACAGTGTGGCCTCGGAAGGACGCGTTTTCTGGGGCGTCTTCGATCCCCTGCTTCACGAGATGCAAGTACCACCGGGCCGTGCCTTCGTCACCCATACGCAGGTGGGCATACCCCTTCCCGGCGTTCCACATGCCCTCGAAGACTCCCCCGTCAGGGGCCCCGTCCAAGGCAATGAGGTCCTCAAAGCGTCCGAAACGCATCATCGTCAGGGACTGATAGAACTGTCCGCCTTGCTGGATCTTGGCGTATTCCTTGGCAGCCTGGATCGCGACGGCGCCCTGGCCTCCGTTCGATGCGGCGAAAAGCAGCATGTGCAGGTTGTGGGACGGGTAGATCGCGAAGCCTTCGCCGGTGGCCGCCTTCATGTCCGAATGCCATGCCTGCGTATTCCCCACAACCGACTCGGCCCAGCGCCCCACCCGGTTGAACGTATGGGACGGCATGTGTTGGATGTGGCTCGCGCCAGGGATCGACTGACCTAGGTACGCTGCACACCCTTCCGCCTTCTCGGGCTGTACTGTCGGCTCGGTCGAGTGGATGTAGAGGTGGCAGGCTCCCGGGTGGGTGATGTCCTTGGACAGGACGTCTTCAAGCACCCGGTGAATCCGTTGGATGGACACCTTTTCGATGTCCCACCTGCCGCGGCGTGGCTCGAGGAGCATGAGGGACTCGCCTGCCAGGAAGCCGATGTCCAGATCGTTCGGGTAGGCCTCGTAAAGTGTGTTCACGCTCTCGGCCCAGGCTTCGTCGAGTGTGCGGCGGCGATCACCATCGTGTTCGGCTTCATAACGCTCGGCCATCGCCTCGATCATGGCCCGTTCCACCGGGGTCGTGTTCCCGTCTCGTACGTCCATCGCCTTTGAGATGGCGGCGTGGGCTCGGGGCGCGTCAGGCGTTGTCATCGGTCCGTTTAGATATGGACCCCAGGCCCAAGCTTCACCGAAGTAGCACATTGCGCAGTTCGGATCGAGCTTCCATGCCTCGCGGAACGACCGAGCACCCAGGCCAGGATCGAAGGCGTACACCAGCTGAATGCCTTGGTCGAAATACAACTGAGCCTGATCGGAAGGCGTCGTGATCGTTCGAGAGAAGGGTCCCAATCCCCGGCCATCGTGGTGCAGCGGCATCGGCTCGTCAAAGCCTGCCGGGAGGTCGGGACCGTCTTGAGCGAGGGTCACGGTGGGAGCCATCACGAGAACGAGAGCCACGAACGGTATACGTCGGCGCATGCGGTACTGTCTCCGGTGCGTTCTTGAACTTCGAGAGGGCAGAATTTGCATGTAGATGGCGTTGGCGTCCAGCGAATTGCTGTGATTCGTCTGAAGGCCCGCCCCTCTAGCCGATCGCACGTCCCGGGCTCAGTTTGAGCCCGTCGCTGCCCCCCTGCCGAGAGGAAGCTCCGCATGACACCCAAGCACCGCCCCGGTCTGTCCAGACGAGCCTGGCTCACCACGACCTCAGGGGTCATCGCTGCAGGTCTCCTGAAAACCCAAGCCGATGCCGTAAAGCTGGTTGCGCAGGAGGCTCCGTCTTCCGCAGACGATCCTACCAGGGTTCCGGGACGTTTGGTGTCTGAGTTGGGGAGTAGGGCTCCGGCTGAGCGGCCGCGCAGGCTGATGCGCAACCAGGCGCTGTCGAGTTCGTCCCGGACGCCACTCCAGGATCTCCACGGGACGATCACCCCGGCGGACCTCCATTTCGAACGGCATCATGGCGGGGTTCCGAACATCGTTGCGGAGAACCACGAGCTGCTCATCCACGGTATGGTGGACCGCCCGCTGGTCTTCAGCATGGCGGACCTCAAGCGATTTCCACAGACATCGCGAATCTGCTTCGTCGAGTGCTCGGGGAATGGTGGCGGGGCATACAACAGGGAGCGCATGCCGACGGAGATCACCCCGCAGGCGCTGGACGGGCTTCTTAGCACGAGCGAGTGGACGGGCGTGATGCTGTCCACTGTGTTGCGCGAGGTTGGTGTTCAAGGCGGGGCGAGCTGGCTCCTTGCCGAAGGGAGTGACTCGGCGGTGATGTCCCGGAGCGTGCCGCTCGAAAAAGGCATGGATGACGCGATGCTCGTCTACGCACAAAACGGCGAGGCGATCCGGCCAGAGCAAGGATATCCGCTTCGGCTGCTGCTCCCTGGTTGGGAAGGCAATACGCAAGTGAAATGGCTGCGCAGGCTCGAGGTCACCGACCGGCCCACAATGACGCGCGACGAGACCTCCCGATACACGGATCCGCTGCAGGACGGGACGGCGCGGCAGTTCAGTTTTGTGATGGACGCCAAGTCCGTGATCACGTTCCCGTCGTTCCCGTACACGCTGCCTGAAGCTGGGTGGTGGGAGATCAAGGGACTCGCGTGGACGGGACGTGGGCGTATCACCAGAGTGGAAGTGAGCACTGACAGCGGGGATAGTTGGCAGGACGCCGAGCTTCAAGAGCCCGTTCTGTCCAAGTCTACGGTCCGTTTTCGGCATCTCTGGGACTGGGACGGCGACAAGACTGTCATCCTGAGTCGAGCGACGGATGAAACCGGATACGTGCAGCCCACGGTACAGCAGCTTTGGGAGGCACGGGGCGAGCGCACCACGTATCACCAGAATCACCAGAGAGCGTGGAAGATCGACGCAGACGGTGCGGTCACGTTTGGCCTAGGAGATCTGGTATGAGGCGGGCGACTACTTGGGCCGCTGTCGCGGTTCTCTTGGCGGCGTGCTCACCGGCAGACGGCCCGCCGCAGGCGACCAACGGCGTGGATTCCGAGGCTGGAGACTTCTCGGCCGAGTTGGCGGCGAACGCACCGGCTTCTTTCGGCTTCGGCGCGGATGCCACGAACGCCCGGATCGCGATGTGGGACATCGATGTGAAGCCGGATGGAGAAGGTCTTCCAGTGGGAAGCGGTTCCGTCTCCGAAGGCAAACGCGTTTACGAGATGTACTGCATCGCGTGCCATGGTCCGACCGGTACCGAAGGGCCGAACGACCGGTTGGCCGCTACTGATGAGTGGGAGCAGTGGCCGGTAGCGCGCGGGGTCGGCAACTACTGGCCGTACGCCACGACACTTTACGACTATGTCCGCAAGGCGATGCCGCAGAACGCGCCGGGATCACTCTCCGACGATCAGAACTATGCGGTGATCGCGTATGTGCTGAACCTGAACGGGCTGCTCGCAGGCGACGGCGTTCTGGATGCGTCGTCCTTGCCGGCGATCCGAATGCCGGCGCGTGATCGGTTTGTGGCAGATGACCGCGTGGGTGGCCCGGAGATCCGCTAAAACGGAGGTCTATCCGACGTTTGCGTTTAGCGTCTCCACCGGATCTACCCGGGTCGCTCCTCGTGCTGGCCCGAAGGCCGCGAGTCCGGCTGCGGTGATGAGCCCGAGCGAGACTGTGATCAGAGTGATCGGGTCCGTCGGACTCACCCCGAATAGCATTGAACGAAGGACTCTCGTGAGGGGGACGGCGAGGCCGAGGCCGAGTACCGTGCCGAGCACTGCCAGCCGCAGCGACTGCCCGACCACGAGCCGTTGCACTTCACCCCGCCGGGCTCCGAGAGCCAGACGAATACCGATCTATGGCCGTCGGCCTTCCACGACATAGGTGATCACGGCATACACTCCGAGAGCGCTGAGTAGGAGAGAGAGAATGGACGCAGTCCCCAAGAGCAGCGCGATGAACGACGCTCGCCCGGTCGAGGCAGCGATGATCTCGGGCATGGCCCTTAGGTCGGCGACGGGTGCGGCGGGATCCAGTTCATTCAGAGTTTGGCGAATCAGCGGAGCGGTGCCGAGTGGGTCAGTTCCCTCCGCCCGGGGGTAACAGAACCTTGAGGTCTTCCACCATTTGGCCGGCCATGTACCCCAAGAGTTCGCGGGTTGCAGTGGCCTGGTTCACCGTCGTCACGTCCAGGGTGAACACCGCCTCGTTTTTTCCAGCTTCGTCCGTGGTGATCGCGGTGAGATTCAGCGCTTCGCCATTCTGGATCCGCACGATCTGGTGGGGTTGGAGAACGGCCGGAGCCTCGAGGACATCGCCGGTTCCGGCTGGGGCGCTCCAGACGACGTCCGCGTCGTCCGCCGTACCGAAGTGGAGAACGTACAGGTCCTCTCCGGCGAGTTTGTCGGGAAGCGTGGCCCGAACGACGAGCGAAGGAGCGTAGATGAGGTCCGGGTGGTCGAACTCAAATCCGATCGAGTCGAGGACCTCCTGGAACTGCCCCACTTCCTCCGGAGTCATTCCGTTGCGCCGCTGAAGAGCGGGAGCGAACTCGATACTGATCACTATGTTTCCGTGGCGCGCGAAAGCCACAGAACGAGCTCCAGTGAGTATGCCTGTTGGGGCCACGCTGAGCGGACCAGGCGTTGTCCATGGGCGTAGCTCCTGGACGTCCCAGAGGTCCTCGGCGGTGTCCACAAACCGATAGACACCGTCAGGGTCCACTGCTGCTGCCGCGGGGGCACAGACGGGACTGTCTTGAGTGGCACAAGCCTCGATCACGACGGATCTGATCAGGATCGCCCCATCACACGGACCAGCCGCCGTGGCGACATCCCCGGACGCATCAATCAGTTCCTGCGCCTGTGTTTGGATGGCCGTCGCAGCGATTTGGACCGTCCCTTTAGCCCCCTCGCGAGCGATGGTGCGTTGCCTCTGCATGTCTTGGTTCTCGGTGTCGACATAAGCCTGAGCGAGGCGTCCGTCGGCAACGAACCAGTCGTGAATCGCCTTTTCTGTCTCATCAGACTGGTCCAACTCGTCCATGATCATCCGATCTTCGAGCGCCATGGCTTCACCGATCTGACGCAGTCTCTCGGCACGTAAGCCCAGGGGCATGAGCTCAGTGTTCAGTGCGTCCATGCGTGCTAAGATCGGCACACAGGCCGCAGTTCTAGCCCTTTCGATCGCGTCGAAGCTGGAAAGCAGCATGTCCTGCGCAGTCGCGAATTGTGGCGAGGCGAGGGTGATAATCGCAGCGATGGTAAAGACTCTCACTCGTACTTCCCTTTTTGGTCGATCTGGATCGATCGGGCGTCATACCCCGTGACTCGTCGAGGATCCCTCCTCCAAGCCCCGAGCGCATATATACGAAAATCCTTGGAAAAGGTACTGAATCTGGAACCAAGTTGCCCCGCTCAGGATTGTTTTCTCGAAGAGACATTCATCACGTCATCGCCACCGACTCGGGTGCGACGACGAGGAACCAAGGAGACAGGAATGAAAATCGACTTCGTTCGCGCCGTCGCAGGTGGCGTTTTTGGAGCCGTAGCGATGACGGTCGTCGGGGTGTATGTGGCGCCTATGAGGGGCTTGGCACCCATGAACCCGGCGAATATGCTGGCCGGTCAAATGGGCCAAAATAGGATGCTCGGCTGGAGAGGACACTTTATGATCGGCATGCCGCTCTTTTCTGGAGACGCGATGATGGCCATGGGCTCGCTAATTGGGCACATGGTGTTCGGTGCGGTCCTGGGTGCCGTCTACGGCGAGGCCGGTAAGGCAGTGAGGGCTGCTGCGTAACGAGTTCTCGGACACCCGCAAACGACTGAGGGGGCGGCGCCCTGTGGCGCCGCCCCCTCTTTGCGTCTGCCGCGTACAGCTTGGACTAGTAGCTGTCGTCGCTGATTAACGGGTTGAGTCCGTGCTCCACCAAGAGGCGATTGAAGGCTGCCAGCTCTTCGGTCATCAGATCGTCCAGCTCGCCTCGCGCGTTCATGAGGATCGTGCGGAGGAGCACCTGCACCTCTCCCTGCTGGTCTGTCGGACGGAAGTCGGCGGTGCCGGTCCCGTTCGCCAAGTGACGGAGCTTGCCGGCGACCTTCGCTGGATAGCGCACCCCGTCTTGTCCAGTGCCAGTCGAGCGGAGTTGGATCAACTCCTCCTCGACATCGATGAATGCATTGTCCAATGCGTCCGCTCCGGTGATCAACTCCTCCGCGCCGCCCTGGTCTTCGAGAACGTCCACGAGGTCGTAGAGCTGCCTACGTATCCATTCGATCCGGTTGATCGCGTCGGCTGCTGCGTCGTAGTCGTTACGGATCTCTTCCATTGCTGTGAACTGCGCCCGGATGTCCGCAATCGTCCCCTCGGAGCTTGGGTCCTTCAGCACAGTCAGTTGCTGAGTGAACTCCTCACCCGCGACATCGAGAGTCACGGTGTAATCGCCCGGCGGGTGGCGGAGCGACATTCCATTTTGGACCCTGACCCGGTCTGGGCCGTAGTCCACCCATGGGGCAAAGAGCGGGGTAACGCGACGACGAATGGCAGTACTGGGCTCACCTTGGAAATCCCAGAACGCTCGGTTCATGCCCGGCTCGCTGCTCCCTTCCAGGGACCGGACCAGTGCTCCCATCGCGTCCCTAATCGTGAGCGTTACTGGGCTGCCCGCATTCTCTTCGCTGAGCCAGTAGTTGAGATAGGCCGCATTAGCCGGGTTCGTTCCGGCACTCTGATCGTAGTTCCCCTGCGCAGGTACGGTACGCGGATTGAACCGATACGCGTCGCGCGGTTCGAATAGGAACGCTGACGACCCACGCACTCCATCCGTGAGCTGCTGAAGTGGAGTCAGGTCATCCATGATCCAGAACCCCCGCCCATACGTGCCAATCACCAGGTCGTTGAAATTCTCCTGGATCACGATGCCGTACATAGGTGCGGGTGGCAGGTTGTTGATGAACGGCTGCCAGTTGTCGCCGTCATCAAAACTCATGTAGACGCGGTTCTCCGTGCCGAGAAAGATGAGGCCTGGCCGAACCGGGTCCTCCTGGATGCTCCGCGTGAAGCTCAGGATGTGATCATCGATACCGCTTGTGATCTTCGTCCAAGACGCTCCGAAGTCCTCTGTACGGTACGCGTAAGCAGCGAAGTCACCGACCTGATGCGCTTCGACCGCGAGATATGCTTTTCCTGCGTCCCACTTCGAAGCGTCGATGCCACGCACGACTCCATCCGCCGGCCAGTCCGGGATGTTGCCGGTGACGTCGGTCCACGTCTGACCATCGTCCTGGCTGACGTGCACCTTGCCGTCGTTCGAACCGGCGTAGAACACACCCTGCTGTGCAGGTGACTCATCGAATGCGTAGACCACGCAGCAGTACTCCACGCCGATGTTGTCCGGCGTGAGGCCACCACTGATGCCCTGACGGCTCACGTCGTTCGTGGTCAGGTCCGGGCTAATCACGTCCCAACTCTGTCCGCCGTTGCGGGTGCGGTGCACGTGCTGACTGGTGACGTAGATCGTGTTGTTGTCGTGGGGCGAAATCAGAAGTGGGAACGTCCACTGGAACCGATACCGGAGGTCGCTCGCCGGCGCGCCTCCAGTGCTTTCCGGCCAAACCTCGACGTTGCGGAACTGGCGCGTCTTTTCGTCATGTCGCACCACGATTCCGCCACGCGCGCCGGAACCCGACGCGCTCGACCATACGATGTCTGGGTCGGTCGGGTCTGGGGTCGCGAAGCCGCTCTCACCACCACCGACTTGGTGCCAATCTCCACGAGGGATAGAGCCCCCCCCGAAGCCGCTGTAAAGGCTATTGCTGGGTCCGCGGTAGCTGGGACCATCCTGCCTGTTCCCGAGCACGTTGTATGGAATCGCGTTGTCTACGGTGACGTGATACATCTGCGAAATGGGTAGCTCAACGCGCTGATATGATTTGCCGCGATTGCGCGAGATGTGCACACCCTGGTCGTTGCCGATGACCAAACGATCCGGATTCTGAGGATCGATCCACAATTCGTGATAATCACCACCGGGACGTTCGACGCCCTGGTGGGTCATGTATGTCAGGCCTCCGTCGTAGCTCCGGGACAACGCGGCGGTGAGGAAGAAGACCTCGTTTTCATCGTCCGGGAAGACACGGCAGTTGTTGTAGTACGCGGTCCGCCCCCCGAGATCGCGGCTGTGATTCACCAGGTCCCAGTCGTACCCGCCATTGTCCGAGCGCCACAACTCACCGTCTTCGGTCTCCTGTCCTTGCCACGGGACGCCATCGCCGGTCTCGATCAGCGCGTAAATGCGGTCCGAGTTAGCCTGCGACATGCAGACATCGATCTTGCCCACGGGTAGGGTTGGTAGACCATGCCCCTCCAGTCGATCCCACGTGCTACCTCCATCCCGAGACATGAAGATCCCGGAGCCCGGCCCGCCGCTCTCCCGACCCCAGGTGTTCACGGTGACGGTCCACATTCCTGCGAATAGGATCCGAGGGTTGTTCGGATCCATGATCAGACTCGACGCGCCGGTGTTCTGGTCGACGAAGAGCACATGCTCCCACGACTCCCCACCATCCGTGGTTCTGTAGATGCCTCGCTCCTGCTGGGGCGAGTGTGCGTGTCCTAGTGAAGCGACGTAGACGATGTCCGGATTCGTGGGATCGATCACGATGCGACTGATCCTGCCCGTCGCGTCGAGACCCATGTGCTCCCAGTTGTCTCCGCCGTCGGTCGACTTGTAGACGCCGTTTCCGATGGTGACGTTGGAGCGGATGTGGGGCTCGCCCGTTCCCGCCCACACGATCTTCGTGTCCGACGTCGACACGGCCAAAGCGCCCACCGAGTGGACATCTTGGTCGTCGAAGAGCGGTTCCCAGAGAGTGCCGCCGTCCTCGGTCTTCCAGAGTCCGCCCGAAGCGGCACCCGCGTAGTAGGTCAGGGGATCTCCCTGTACGCCTGCGACGGATGCGACCCGATTTCCAACGACACCGATATGCCGGAAGGACAGGGAAGAGAGCTGGTCGGCCGGAAGGGCCTGGGCAGCTGAGACGGAAGGAAGTGATATGGCGAACAAGGCGACGACTGTCGCGATGCGGCGCATTATGGACCCGATCATGGTGGGCTCCTGCCTGACGTGGTGACGCGGGTTGGTTCCGGTGGCGGAGACCAACATGAGGAGCGCTGTTCAGCGCCCAGATCTATCGACTCGGGACTCAGCCCGTTTGTCGTCACTTCTTTCGGCGGGGTACCGCTCAATTGGCGGGCCGGGAGACACCCCGGCAAGTGGACGCGTCAGTCGCGCGAGGGCAGAGAGCCCTTCAGAACGCCGCCGGCGACGACGAGGTCGAAGCCCACACACAGTGGCACGTACCAGAGCGGCACGAAGTCCGTGCCCAATCCAGTATGGAGCAAAGTGTCCCACCCCACATGCAGAACCCATCCGAGCGCCAGCATGTAGGTGATGGAACTCGGAGGACTTGGTGAGCTTCTCGAGATTGAGTTAGAGGGACTGGACGAAATTCTCGAGATGGAAATAGAAGGGCGACTCGAGGACGAGATGCTGGAGCTCGAGAAGCAACTGGAGCGGTTGGAGCGCGGGAACGGGCGGTAGGGAAACCCGCACCAGAACAAGGAGCCCCGGACGGTTTGGACCGTCCGGGGCTCTTGCTATTCTCGTCAGCCTGGGATGGCCGCGGACTGTGATGGCTAGTGGGGCAACTTCGGCTTCATAAGGCCGTAGGTCCACGCGCCGGCCAGGGCGCCCAAGAGGGCGACCCCGATGATCGGCAGTCCGCTCCCGATAAGTGCGAAGAGCGGGCCGGGGCATGCACCGGCGAGACCCCACCCGAGGCCGAAAATCGTGCCGCCCAGAATGTGGTGTTTTTGGGGTCTCTTGGACGCAGCGTCCGGCCAGGCGATCTCGTCACCGCGCACGGTGCGTGTCCCAAATGTTTTCATCGCTGCCACTGAGATCGCCCCGACAGCGACCGCGAGGCCAATGATCCCGTACATGTGGATGCTCTGGAAGCGGAACATCTCCTGGATCCGGAACCACGACACGACTTCCGACTTGAGGAACACAACTCCAAGGAAGGCTCCCAAAAGGAAGTAGACGACCAATGACCCAGGCTTCTTGATTTCTGTCATGATCCGCCCCTAAAGAATGATGGGGAGGAGTAGGTGGGCCGAGATCAGCCCACCTATGAAGAAACCCATGACGACCACCAATGAAGACAGCTGCAGGTTGGCGAGGCCGGAAATCGCGTGTCCGGATGTGCAGCCGTTGGCGTAACGGGCGCCGAAGCCAACGAGAAAACCACCGACGATGATCAACATCACGCCCGGAAGCGTGAACAGAGCCTCGAAGGACATCACGTCGGACGGGATCAGGCCGGAGAAATCAGTGATCCCCATGGCGGCCAGGTCCGTGCGTGTGGCGTCCGAGATGGCGACGACATCGTCTGGATTGGACAACACTCGGCCTCCCAACAGGCCGCCCAGGACCATCCCGCCGGCCATGGCGAGATGCCATGAACCCTTCTTCCACCAGTCGTAGTTGAAGTATTCGATCTTGCCGGGGAGTGCGGCTGCGCAAAGATGTTGGAGGCTCGACGAGACGCCCCACTTTTTCCCGCCATACCAGTACACGAAGGGTACGACGAGGCCGATGAGAGGGCCGGCCACGTACCACGGCCAGGGCTGAGTGAGGATGTCGGGCATGCTGCTCTACTAGGGTTGGCGACTGTCTCCCCCAATCTGCACATCCCAACTGATTCAAACCACCCGTGCAGGGCGTGCACCCGCCTCGCGACGGCACCCCGCGAAGTGCGGGGGCCGCCGTCAGTCGCTATTCAGCCCTCAACGCCACCACTAGATCGACACGTGAGGCCCTTCGGGCCGGCAGGTAGCTTGCGAGTAGCGCCACCATCGAAAGTGCCAGCGCTACCGAACCGAACGTCACCGGGTCCATTGGGCTGACCCCAAAGAGCAGTGACTCCACCAACCGGGTGAGTCCGAAGGCCCCGACCAGCCCGATCCCGACTGTGCCCGAGGTCAACGTGAGCGCCGACCACACCCAAGACTGCACTCTCTGTGAGCAGCAGCCCCATGACCTGTCCGCGCTCGGCACCCATGGCGGTACGAACCGCCATTTCGCGTTGCCGACCTTCAGCTCGCACGATCAAGAGGTTCGCCACATTGGCGCACGCAATGAGCAGGATGATGGCGACAGTCCCTAAGAGAACCCAAAGCACGCTGCCAACATCGCCCACAACATCTTGTTTGAGCGGATTGAGGTTGGCGGCAAACCCAGTTTCCTCGAGCATGCCGAGCGTGACGGCGCCTGGGAAGTTGACCACTCCCACTGGAACGGCAGGTAGATGTCCGGATTGCTCCTGAAGAATCGCATTCCTTAGCGGCATGATCCCGATGATCTCCCGAGCGCGACCATTGACCGTGAGCGTCTGCCCAATCGCGCTGCGATCCGACCCGAATCGGCGTTCCCAATACCAGTGAGACAGAAGTACTGTCTCGGGTGCGTCGGGTGAATCGTCCTCTTCGGTGAAGACCCGCCCCATCATGACCTGCACGCCCACGATGGGCAGCGTCTGGTGGATTAACATCATCACACCGACCTGCTCGGGCTCCGCGAGGCCCGTCACTGAGCCTGAGGCGTCATCCCACATGCCGACAAGCTCCTCGGGGTTGTCGTAGGGAAGCGGCTCCGAGAGAACCGCCTTGACCACGCTGTAGATCGCAGCGTTGGCGCCGATCCCGACGGCCAGCGTCATCACCGCTACGCTTGAGAACAGAGGAGCCCGAAGAAGTTTCCAGATCGTATACCGAAGGTTCTGCACGAACCCGTCCACCACTCACCCATCCCACCCAAAATGAAACGACCGCCGCAGGCTAGGTGCCTGCGACGGTCGTCCCTACGGCCGGATTCCGGCGTCGGTTTTGGTGGTTCGCGCTCCGCTCAGTTGCCTCCCGGGCCGGCTGGCTTACGGTAGTCGAGCGGAGGGTCGCGATCCCCGAGGAGGGGCTCATACACCCAGCCTTCCGGGATACGATCTGTGTGCTCGGTCTTCGCGGCCTCGATCAGGTCGGGGTTTGTGAAGAGATCGATAGCGGTCATAGCGAGGGTCTTCGCTGCTACGATCATGCCCTTGTCTCCGATGCCGGTGCCGCCCGCCGCAATGGCCTGCCAGGAGTGCGCCGAGGTGCCCGGCACCCAGGTCGCCGCACCCATGCCACCCGTCGGAACGATCCAGCTCACGTCGGCCACATCGGTGGATCCGCCGCTGCCCTCCTCTGTGACGAAGAACGGCTGGATTTCGGCCGCTGACTCGAGCGATGGCCCGTCTGCGGGGAGTGTTTCCTTGATGAGTTCCGCGAACGTCCATTCCTGGTCGTCATAGTACACGCCGCCCACCCGTTCGAGGTTGGCGTGCATCGTTTCTTGGAGCGCCACGTTGGGGAGCATGTTGTAAAGCCCGTGGATGACCTCGTACTCCATAGTCGTCCCCGTACCGAGCGCCGCGCCTTCTGCGGCCTTCGCGACGCGTTCGAAGATGGTCTTCACATTGGCAGGGTCCGGGTTGCGGACGTAGTAGAAGACTTCGGCGAAGTCAGGCACCACGTTCGGGGCGGCGCCACCGTACGTGATCACGTAGTGGATCCGGGTTTCCTGTGGGACGTGCTCACGCATCATGTTGACCATGTGATTCATGGCTTCGACACCATCCAGCGCCGAGCGACCCCGCTCAGGTGCACCCGCCGCGTGGGCTGAGATGCCGCTGAAGCGGAACTTGGCCGACTTGTTCGACAGCGTGCTGCTCGCGCCCGCCGCGTTCTGGGAACTGGGGTGCCAATGCAGGACGACGTCCACGTCGTCGAAGAGTCCCGCGCGAACCATATAGACCTTCCCGGCTCCGCCTTCTTCCGCGGGTGTCCCGTACAGTCGGATTTCGCCTTGCTGCCCAGTGGATTGCATCCATTCCTTGGTGGCAATGGCGGCAGCGACCGATCCCGTGCCGAACAGGTGGTGGCCACAGGCATGTCCCGCCGGCTTGTGGTCGATGGGAGCACGGACCGGTGTGCGGTCCTGCGTGATGCCAGGAAGCGCATCGAACTCGGCCAGGACACCAATCACCGGACCGTCTCCGGTCTTGAACGTGGCCACGAACGCAGTGGGGATGCCCGCTACACCGACCTCAACTTCGAAGCCTGCGTCACGCAGGGTCGCTTGTAGAAGGGCTGAGCTTTGGTCTTCCATATACCCCAACTCGGCGAAGTCCCAGATCTCTTGAGCGATATCGCCGTACGCCATCGCGTTCTGATCGATAAAGTCGCTGACCATCTGTTTTCCGTCTTGAGCCGAGGCCAAGGTCGGGAAGGCGAGGGCCGCCACTGCGAATAGAATTTTGCGTCTCATGTCAGGTTCTCGTGTCTGGTCGGTCGGATAGTTGTAGTCGAGTCAGCGGGTTCAGTTGCCGGGATGGCGGGCCGCCGGTCCGCGGGCGCTCCCTTCCCAGTCGGGATCGGCTGCGCCGATCCAGGTGTTGGTCTCCGGGTCGTACTGGATTCCGTGCACACGGCCGAAGGCGCCGCTTTGTGGCTGTGGGTTGATGTCGATGCCGAGGGCTCTCATTTGTTCGAGTTCGGCATCGGTCCAACCGATGTCGGGACTCGTTTCGGCGTTGAAGCCGCCGCCACGGCCACCTGCGACGCGGGGTTCAGCAAGTGCGTCGGGGAGGGACATGCCGAAGTCGATCACGCGCGTGATTGCGTGGACGACCGCCGGGGGAATCAAGCCACCGCCGGCAGCGCCGAGTGCGAGAACAACCTCTCCGTCTTTCATAACCATGAACGGGTTAATGTTCGAACGGGCACGGTCACCGGCCTCCATCCGTCCCAAGTACCCACCTAATGTCGACGCGTAGAGAAAGCCGAGCCCCGGCGTCACGACTTTCGAGCCCATGTTCGGTCCGAGTGTCTGTGTCAGAGAAACGAACATCCCGTTTTCGTCAGCGGTCGCTAGATGAGTCGTATGGCCGCCGAAGTTATCCCCACGGTCGGCGAGGGGGGGCAACGGGCTCTCCCCCATCGGCGTGGATTCGGAGTCAGGTCGGTCGGCCATGGCTGGAGCTGCGATTTCCTCCGCCATCCGCGTAGCCCATTCCTTTGAGATCGCACGCGTGGTCGCGCTGTCCGGGCCAAGCGTTCTCAACTCACGCGAGGCGAAGCTCAGAGCCTGCCCGGTGATGGCGAACCATTCCGCTTCGGACATCGAAGACGGGTCGAAGTTTTCCATGATTTGGAGAGCTTGAATCGAGAGCACGCCTGCTGCTGGTATATCGGTTCCGATGAGGTCATACCCCCGGTAGCTGCCCCGGACGATGCGACTGTCCTCAGCGACGTATTCCCTAAACGCCTCCAGAGTGACGGCGCTGCCGTGAGCTGCGAGGTCCGCAGCCATCGTTTCGGCCATCTCTCCTTCATAGAAGAGCTCCCGCCC
>Ga0209089_10001822_pt1 | contig 19242 bp, 16 predicted proteins | sample ArcticOcean_MG_C_FD_187431 | JGI IMG/M metagenome (GOLD analysis project Ga0209089, IMG submission 187431) | Marine microbial communities from western Arctic Ocean - ArcticOcean_MG_CB2_150 (SPAdes) (version 2) | ecosystem: Environmental > Aquatic > Marine > Oceanic | place: Arctic Ocean: Canada... | reverse complement strand
CCCGGGTCGACCCCCGACGTTTGCGCCGGTGGTGACCCGCGGCGTGGGGGCCGGCGTGGGAGCCGGCGGAGTCGCACCCATACCCGCCAATTTTGATGCACCACCCGCCAATTTTGATGCACCACTCGTCACGCCTTGAACTATTTTTGACGCAGGCGTTACGCCATATTTTGCGGCCATACTGGCCACGAGCCCTGCCCGGAATCCTGAGCGACCTTCGACTGAAGAATCGGAAGGATCGTCGTTATTCCACCAATCTAACCATTTAGAAGGATCGAGTTCAGATAAAAGTGTACTGAAAATTGTAGATGCCGTAGAGCTTATTGCGCCCAATAAAGGTGCAACTATAGTTTTGGCCAGACTTGATACAGCATCCTGGGCATCCTTACTTCCAAAATATGCTTTTAGTCCAGCAATAAGTGCCGCTCCGATTGCAGCCCATTTGAGTATTCCCCCGAGTTTAAATTCACGTTCCCTCGGAATGCCCGTTCCTGGGGCTGCGGATACTGGACCCACACCACGCGCCGCACGGGCAGCTTCACGTTGAGCTTCAATGCCTGCTAGTCTGTTTCGTGCCTCTGCTCTTACTCTTTGTTGTTCTGCCTTTGCTCGGGATTCATCTGACTCTTGTTGGCCTCTCATAAAAGCCAAAAGAGCTTCAAACCCGAATACGCGAACCAAAGGTTCTTTTCCTGTACCTTTACTTAGTGCAGAAGAAAAGGATTGTGAAAACCCGCTTCCAGTAGATTGTGCAACATCATAGGCTGCGCCACCTATAGGACTCATTGAAGCCAGAGTTTGTATAGGGCTTGTGGCGGCCGACGCAAATTGACGAATTGGTTGAGTAATTGGAGAGGCAATCTGACTTGCAGCCCTTTTAGCAGCTCGGCCGGCACCTATAGACGCACCGACGGATCCCGCGGCGGCGCCTCTTAATAGTCCTCCTAAAAGTCCAAACATCTTATTTTCTTCCTAACTCCTGTTGTTGGGCTTTTTCATTCTCTTCTGCAATCCATTGCAAGAGTAATGAAATATAAATTTCTCGCTCAAACGGTACCATAGCTTCTAGCTCAGCCAAGCTATATTTGTGATGTTGCATTAGAGCAAAATTATTTTGATAATGCCCTGTCAAACTTTCTCTGCTGAGCCCTATATAAAAAAACTTTGTAGCCCTTCAATTTCTATTTTGTGCGTCTTTTTACATTTGCCACATTTAATCTTGGTTGTATATTTAATCTTGGGCATATTTTCAAAAAAGTCACGAACCTTTATGAAATTTTCTTGTGATAAGTTTTCAACCCAAGTCAGCATTTCGTCTGGTTCTGTATCCTTTTTATTATAGACCTCTTCGGCGTCATAGATATATTCGATACATTCTGAAACCATCTTAAAGGCAGTTTCAAGTTCATTTTCTTCGCCTATTAGACTATTGATAGTTTCTAGTGTAGGGTATTGTAGAACAACGCCAATATCATCGGTTAATTCAATTTTGTTGCTTTTGTTTTTAGACTTAGTAATTTCAATTTTATTTAAATCCACTTGAAATGGTGTTGTCTTCTTGCACCCTTCTGTTTCGCAGGTGTATATCAAGTCAATATTTTCTCCAGACGATCTGGCTCTGAGTTGAATAAAATAATATTCTATGTCAAAGGACGCCAATTCGTCTATGTCAATTCCCTCGGTCAGACAACAGTTGTTTAAGATTTGCCTAATGGCTAATGTTCTATCTTTATCCTCGTTGCTTTCTAGGGCCATTAATAGAATTTTTTCTTCTTTTACTAAGAATGGTCTGAATTGAATTTTCTGTCCTGTCGAAGGTAGTTCTAGGTCGTATATAGGTACATCTATTTTAGGTAATGCCATAATTTATATTACTCCATTATAATTAAAAAATATTTCCGAGTAAGTTTCCGGCTTTTTTAATGCCAGAGAAGAATTGTCCGTCTGCTCGGCTCAGTACAGAAATTCCAAAATCATCAATTGATCCTCCAAAATCAACATTGGGATAGAGACCATTGATAGCCAAATTGTTTCCAAAGGGAGAAAGAGGAAGAGGATCTATCTGCCATTTTCTATATGCAAAAGTTACACTCAGGTTTTGGACTTGATTTGTTGCGCTCCAATCTAATCCTAAAGGCGACACAATTACTGGATAGGCATCAATAAATTTACAGGAAAAAATTATTTTTTGATTTTCATCATATTGTTCTACTTCAAGGTCTGCCACATATTGATCGAAATAATTGAGTTGTCCTGTCGTGGTTTTGACAATTGAATTCTGCCATTCTTCAAAAAGGTCTCTAGGAAATAAGCCATCGTTCGTGCAAAAAACTGAAATCTGAAGATCATCATAGACGCTGTTATATGGCGCTTTTCTGATTGGGCCATAGGTGCGAATATCATTTGTGGCCAAGGCTCGTCCTGGAATATTGGCCTGGTTTATTAGCATGGCAATGGCTCTTGCTTTGCTAGAATTTAAAATTCCGCCCGTAATGAGCATACGAAATTTATTAGGTGTGGCCAAGCCACCCTGTTTATTTATTTCGGACTTAAATCCGTTGATATTAAAAGGCATCTCTACTATCGTTCCATATTTTGCTTAGTCCGGGCGAGCGCCCCGAACGATTTTGAAATTTCTCTAATGGTAAAAATAATGCAATATCCCATTCTGATTTCTCTACTTGTATCAGCCTTGACTTTATGTTGTTAAACTTATATCGTTTAAGGCAAGGTCTAAAGTATTTATACCGAGTTAGGCTAGATAGCCGATTATAACGAATCTTTCTCCAGTCTAGCTTGCCTGCCTGTGATTGTTTTGATTTATCCATGAGGTCTGGCTCGACCCGGTCTAACTCATGGAGACGATCCATGAGAATTGCGCGAAATCGCCAATCCAGATAATGAAAATTAAGACCTATAAAGCCATCGTTTGTGAGTTCGATAGGAATAACAATAGGAAATGTATCCCAGTATGGCAATGTATCCTTTCCTACAGGATCGTATATAAAAAAATACATATTTCCTAGCAGTTGTCGCTTGAGGGAGATTCTTTTCCAGCGTTCTTGTTCGGATATCACATCGCGCGGAGTTGTTCTTATGCCTCTGGCCTTGCGCCTGAACCACCTTATGGCCTTGCGAGAAGATTCTGGGATAATTCCCTTCTCGGATGCAGTCTTGAGGGTTTTTTGAAATATTAGTCTGGCCATATAAGTATTTATTTCATTTTAATATTTTTATACCAAGTTCTTTGAGTTTGTCCTCTGTCCATATTTGAAATTCCCATCCGCGATCTTTTGCATATTCTTCGGCAAAGGTCCATTTTGAGATGTTCATGCCATAGGCCATTACTTCTTTGATATATCTGCGAGTTCTTCGAGTCTGTTTTTTGGGGGGTTTTGTCTGGCGTTTGGGTTTAATTTCAACCAAAATTGTATTACCTTCATTGAATGTTATCTTGAGATCGACGAAGTATCTGTGCATCTTGCCGTCTGTCGCAGACTTATAGGGAACTATAACAGATTCGCTAGACCAAGATTTGATGTTGGGATTGCTGTCGCACCACTTGAAAGTTTGCCGTTCCCATAGAGATCGGTATGTGATTTTCGTAGGATCACCATCATATTTATCTCGATTCTTTGGACGCCATTTGCCTTTATAACTCATGGTAGTATGTATAAATAGTATCGTCAAGAATTTATCGTTTTAGGAGAAAGTTATGTCGTCTGCTGTCGAAACTGGAACAGGACCCACTCAAATCCCGTCGGGCTTCGCTGAAGGCGAGCGCGTTGCCGATAAGGCCGCCGGCGATGCTATTAGTGATATTGGACAAAAAAACAAAGGCGAAATGCACGCGCTTTATACGAGTAAATATGACAAGTTGTTTCTTCAATATCCCTTGAACGTAGAAGGTCCTGAAGAAAATCATTGGGTTCGATTTGATGTTTATCAGATTAATGGCGAGGTTGTAAAAGTTGACGAGGGTCGGGAATCCGAGGGCAAAAAAAAGAAGAAAAGCTCGTTTTTAGATAAAGTTACAGATGGCGTTGCCGAAAAGGCTTCTGCTCTGGTGACAACTGCTCTTTTGGCTCCTGTGAATATTGCCAAATCTACCACTAAGTCGTTTTTAAATGATCTGCCTCCTGCAATAGGGGGCATTGCTAAAAAGTTTTTAGGAATGACCGGTAAGGGTAGGGCTCAGGGGTTAGGATCTATTATGTTATATGCTCCTCATAATCGACAAGAGAACTTAAAATATAATTGGGCCCAAGAAACCACTGGATTTACTGGTGCAGCCATCAACGGCCAACCTGATGGTGGTGGTATATCCGATAATGAATTTTTTAAAAGTCTTATAGATAAGGGTGGTACAGGTCTTAATTCTACTGTTGCAACACAATTGGCCGCCCTTGTGCTTGGTGCCGGCACAGGAAATCAATCGCTCGTCGGATTGGCGGGTAGAAATAATGGCGTGGCTATAAATCCTCATCTTGAAATGTTTTTCAAAAGCGTAGATTTTCGCTCCTTTAGTTTTGATTTTAAATTAGCTCCTCGCAATCCACCAGAAGCCAAGGCGATTCAGCAAATTATAAACTTTTTTAAGTTTGCATCAACTCCTCATTATAAACAGGGTGAGTTTGGTATTTACTTTGCCTATCCAAATGTATTTGATATTTCATTTTTTAATGAAAACCAAACCCACAAAATTACCAGATCGGCATTGACGGGTATTACTGTGAATCATACTGCGGCTGGAGTTAATACTACCTTTTATGATGATTTTCCCGCCGAGACTTCTCTAAACTTAACCTTTACTGAACTTGAAATTATGCACAAAGATAAGATAGCATCGGGTTACTAAAACAATATGCCTAAACAATTTTTTCAAAGATTTCCTGTCACTCAGTATGACGTGGACAACGACGGCGACAAGAAAACTGTTGTCGATATTTTGCGTCGAGTAAAGGCCCGTGCCGAAGCCATAACTGGCGGAGGAATTTTCTATAACTATACAATGCAAGAGGGTGATAATCCAGAAATCATTGCCGACAAGTATTATGGATCTTCTCAATACCATTGGGTTGTTATGATGATGAATGATCGTATTGATCCTACATATGACTTTACATTAGATGGTATAAATTTTGAAAGTTACCTTACCGGTAAGTATGGAAGTATAGATCGAGCAAAGGGGTTGGCTAAAATCTTATCGAAGTCACCGACGGAGGGTGCCGGAGTTGGTGGTGTTATAGATATTTCAATTGGCGCTCAATGGCACGCACACGAACAGCACAGAGGTTTTGGACTTGGAGCAAATTCCCAGATTGATGTTGGTACCATGCCGGCCGGACATTCTACGGCGATTATTGTTAAGGATTTAAAACTAAATGGTGATCCATTTTCGCGCATACATGTAGATGATGTTGTGACTATTTTTATTCCAGAAGATTGGTATGACAGTGGTAATACTGCACTCTACTCTAAGAGTTCTTATGCAACGTCGGCCAAAGTGACAGGCAGATCAACTTATCGTGAATTGGACCCAAATGGTGTCCCTGTTGAAACTACACACCAAAATCGTAATTTTATTATTAGCCTAGAGCTGAATTCAAATACATATCCATTATTTACTTGGGGCACAGAAAAGGAGGAGACAGTTTCAATTCAGACAGGAATACATCATTATGCAATGAGTTATTATGATACTACAGGAACAATTTTACTGGCTGATAGTGTGTGGATCGACCAAACTCGTTATGCAAATAATTCTGATCCAAACTCGCCATCTGATTTGAGTAAAAAGATTGTGTCTAATTATACCTATGAAGAGTTGGCCAATGAAGACAAACGAACGATTGTTTTATTAAAGGCAGAATATTTGTCTGAATTTTTGACCCAGTTTAATGCTCTGATCGGAGATTAGATAAATGAGTACGACTCCTGATACTATGATTGAGCCCAATAACGTAAATGTCATTTCGGTTAAATTATATTCGTCTCAACATAACGAGCCATATGATCTTAGTAAAACTGGTGGCACTTGGACTCATATCTCAATATATGAGAATATTGCAAGAAATTATATTGAGGGTGAGATTACCATTGTTGATGCCCAGGATAATTTTGCTCGCATTCCAATTGTTTTGGGTGAGAAGATTGAGATTGAATTTCAGACTCCTTCGGCAAGTTCCTCGTATACTTTTGTAGGAAATGTTCATGAGGTGCCTTCTCGAAAGCAAATAGATCAAGGTTCGCAAATATATGTTCTGAAATTTATATCGAACGAATTTGTAATTAATCAAAGACTTAAATTTTCAAAAGCATATAATGGGATGTTAATCTCAGATATGGTGTCTAAGATACACGCCCAATACATTGCCAGCAGTACAACAAAACCCTTTAATATTGTCCCTACGCTGAATCAGACTAGTTGTGTTGTTCCTACTTTTAGTCCTTTTAAGGCTATTAATTGGTTATGCCAGTGGGCGGTTTCTCCTAAATATAGGTCCGGCGCCAGCTATTTATTTTTTGAAAATCAGCACGGATATTATTTTGGGCCCATTGAGGCACTAATCGACTCAGATATTGTTTCCAAGCCGGCAGCCTCGTATAGAAGAAGCCATACATCAACTGATAAAACGGATATAAAGGAAGCATTTGATACCATTATAGATTTTGTGCCTAAGCATAATGGATTTCTTAATGACATGTTTGCTGGAATGTATGCATCAAAGATAAAAACCCGCGATATTGTTCTTCGTACTCCTAGCGAAATTCCATATAATTATTTTCAGAATTATTCCGATAACAAACACCTGGGGCACGAATCAAAAGGGCCCATAACAAATGATTCGTCGTTAGGTGTATATTCGGATTCGTTGATTCAGCATACACCATCTCATTATTCTGCATATCCAGACCAAAGTTCTACGAGAACTAACAATACGTCGCTGAGTCGAAAATCTCAGTTTGCTCAATATTTTAGTTTAGAGGCTGAAATTACAATTCCTGGGGATAGTGAAAGAACCATTGGTGAGGTTATTAATATTAAACTACCCAATGCAGCCCCTACTTTAGAAGGTTCGTCTGATGAGCCGGATAAATATTTATCAGGAAAATACTTAATTACTGCCCTTAGGCATATATTGACAAATAATCAAGGATATCATAGACATACAATCAAAATGGTTGGATCAAAAGAGTCTTATGCAACCCCTCTTCCTGAGAGGCTAGTTAATCCATGGAGTTAAAAAATGTTACTCACACCTAAAGAATACGAAAACATTAAAGGATTAGAGAAGGTCTGGAGTGAAGGATATTCTCTTCATGAACTTCTTAATCTAAACAACAAAGACCTGAAGTCTCGTTTGGATAAAGTTCTTGGAACTACAATCACCGAGTCTGATTTTAATTCATTTGTACATCTATTGTTACAAGAAGGCATCAATGATCCTGGAATATTCAAGGCTGTGTTCATGGCTGGAGGCCCAGGCTCGGGTAAGTCGTTCATTGCCGGAAAGACAGGGCTTACTTCGATGGGGCTTGTGTTAATCAATTCTGATGATGTTTTTGAAGCCCAATTAGCAAAGGCCGAAGTGCCAACAACCCCTGCGGGTATCTATTCTGACAAAGGGCAGGCCCTTCGTGGAGGGGCCAAGGCTCTCACTAAAAAGAAGCAAGACTTGGCCATCAATGGTCGACTTGGGCTTTTGATCGACGGAACAGGAAAAAATGTCGAGAAGATCAAAAGACAAAAGGCTGGCTTGGAGCGTCTTGGATATGATACCATGATGATTTTTGTGAATACTACAGAAGATACATCGTTAGAAAGAAATCGTGGGCGAGTCCGTACTCTTCCTGACAAGGAAGTTTCTGCGATGTGGAAGAATGTCCAGGAGAATATTGGTGCATTTCAAAGAGTGTTCAAGGGGCGAATTGTTATTGTAGATAATAGTAAAGGAAAAGATGCAGCCAAAGAAACGATGGGTGCATATAAAACGGCTGTTGCCTGGATTAAGAAAGGCCCGTCGCGACGAAGTGCAAAGTCTTGGGTTAAACAAGAAAAGAAGCGCCGAGGAATTAAAGCATGAAAACTGGAATGGGGCGAGATGGATTTATTTGGTTTGAAGGCGTCATAGAAGACCGAATGGATCCCCTCGGGATTGGGAGAATGAGAGTTCGTGCATATGGATTTGATAGTGAAAGTCGAGAAGAAGTTCCAACAGAACATCTTCCTTGGGCCTATCCTATGCTTCCGCTCAATAGCGCACAGGGAGAAGTTCATTCTCCAAAAGAAGGAACGTGGGTTCTTGGATTCTTTCGAGATGGTGAAGATGCACAAGATCGAATGATTTTAGGAACAATAAACACAGGAGCCTATGTGAGCCCTCCAGTAAATACAACTTTTGATGCTAAGAAAATCTTATCTGACATAGCCGCAGAACTTGGTGTTGATGTTAAGGGGGCGAGTGTAGGAGTCAGTAAGGTTTCTGAACATTCAAAGCATGGAGGATATAGTACCGAACATGTGAGTATTGAACATGCAGAAGACCGTGCAATTGATATTGGAACTGGTGGATCGTATACCGGAGATTCTTCATTAGGTGTTAGGGAAAGACAAGCTCCTATTGTAGCCTGGCTTAAAAACTGGTCGGTCGAGAATGACGTTGCCTTAGAAATATTATGGACTGATAATGCATCGAAGCATGACGATCATATTCATGTTGGTATTTTGGATGCTCCGTCACAATTGGCCGCAGCGAAGTCTGGAGCCGAAGGAGGTATTGCATAATGGCACATGATGGCACTACACATGAACCCGAATCGGCAATCGAATCTTTACCGAATGCTTCCGGGCTTACTTCTTCGGCAGTTGAATCTTTACCGAATACTCCTGGGCTTACTTCTTCGGCAGCCAGTGCAGTGCAGACGATAGGTATAGCAGTCGAAGATATTGCACTACCCGGCATCACCGACAATGCCGTCACCGGAGCAATGCCTAGCGAACCAATTTGTCCCGTAATTCCCGGCGTGTCTTTTCCTAAGTTGCCTGAAATTCCTGATATTTCAGCCGCCTTAGGAGATGTATTTAAAAATCCCCCATCGCCTTCTGACCTGATGAAGGCATTGGCGAACAAAGGTTCCTCGGCAGCGAAAAAGTTGGCAATGGCTGCGAATAATGCTGTCCGTGATACGGCCGCGAAAGTTGAAGAAAATCTTGCCGTAGAATTTGATAAGGTTGCTAATGGATATTCAAAGCTAGAAGCGGCTAAGAAGGCAATAGACTCTGGTGCAATTGACCTTAGTTCTTTGGGTATGAATGCGTTGGGGCTTCCTGGAGCTGTGTTGGCAGGTGCCTTTGGTGGATTTAAAAAGGCTTCAGAGTGTCTGACAGGTGAACCTGGAAGCGCAGAGGCGGAGTTTAATGCAAAGTCTCCGGCATTAGATGAAGAGGGACGAGGAGAAAATGCTGCAACCGCAGAAGCAAAAACTGAAAAGGTTACTAATGCAGATGGTGTTGAGGTAGTTAGAACTATATCAGAAACCCCCGACGAAGCAACTGCCGCTGTCGCGGAAACGACAAAATCTGCTGTTCCACGAAGCAATTCTCCTATATTGATTGAACATCCGATCCTCGATGATCCTGAATACAGAACAGTTGGCATCGGCGTCGGCATTAATGCAGGAGAGTTTACTACATTCGGTGGCCGAGACTTAATGAGTGACGAAACTACCCGCCTATTCTCTGGTCTGTATCCTATATTTATTCGCGGTGTCGCAATGAAGAACAACAGGATGGTCATAAAAAGAAGTTGGGGGCGTTCTGATATAGTAATTGCCGATCCATTTATTGTGCCTGGGATAACTATGGGGGAAATAAATGCTCTCATTGATGCATGGTTTACTAAAAAATATGAACTAGATGGTTTTACCCAAAAGAAGGTTGATAAAAAGTGGCAAGAAAGCGAGGACCGAAGACTTTTCCTAATAGATGCCTTTACGCGAAGAGGCGAGTGGCCACCTATTCCAGGGCGTTATCTGAAACCTGAACCTAAATTGGGTCTTCATCCAATCGGCGTTTCGTCGTGGCGTGTCTTGCCGGGCACGGGCCCTTGGCATCCAAGTTCATATGATATTAATGTTAGTAGTGCAATTGACGCTGGATATGATCCAAATCATGTTCCTGAAGAATTTCATACTAAGACTAAGGGAAGTTTTAAATTTAATTCTCAGAATGAATTGGTTAAAGTGTAATGATTAAACCATTAGAAAAATTATTTGCTAGATCCGCAGGAGTGCGTCTTCCTCATACTAGACTTCCTCCAGCTTTTATGAAAAAGAATGATGCCGGCCATGATATTGAGCCCTTGCCTTTTGTTGGATTGGACTATAGAATTCCCGGCGCCAAAGGATTTACAGATGATCGGGTTAGGGACATATCTAATGATACTGTAGCCTATGCTCCCAAAAAATTAGTTCCTGATTTGGAGGGTGGTGGATTTCTTGTTTCTGAAGATTATCCACAATCAGAAGCAAAGGAAGCAGATCCCACTAATATTGAGGCAAATACTCCAAGACAAGCCCGAGGAGAAAAATTAGATACTTTAACCGAAATTCATGATTCGCGACGAACATTTGACGTTGCCGTTGCGACATTTGTAGAGACCCCCGATAATCGCCCTCATACTTCATATCATGCTGTAGGTAAACATAAGGAAGATTGCCCAGCCGACACTCCTGTTGCCTGGGATGGAGCCCCCAATCCTACTATTCAACAACCAGAGAATCCGTTCCATGCAAAGTATCCATATAATCATGTTCGCGAAACAGAGAGTGGGCATTTGTTTGAGGCTGATGATACTCCGGGGTTTGAACGCATCAAAGAATCTCACCGGTCAGGAACATACTATGAGGTGTTTTCTGATGGTAGTAGGGTAGAAAAAATTGTTGGAGATAATTTTACTGTATATGTTAAAAATAATAAAGTCAACATTCAAGGTAGTGCAGTTGTCACCATTGAAGGCGACTGCAATTTTTACACCAAAGGCAATTTTACACATCAGGTTGATGGCAATTATAATTTACTAGTCAAAGGCAAATATACTGAACAAGTTGCAGATGAGGTGACACACGACCATCACTCTAATTATTTTCATTATGTTGGAAAAGGAATTGACATCAAAAAGGCAGGTAAGGGGCGAGGCAACGAAGGCGGAAATGTAAAGATTGAATATGCCAATGACTACAAACTTAACGTAGATGGGGCCACAATCGAGACCTATGGTAACGCCAAAGCCTTTGAGGCCGATGCCGATAATGTTACATCGCGCAACACGATTTTATTTGGCGATCTAGAGGAAGAAATACGCGGCGGAGGAAAGGCGGAGACCGTCTCCGGGAATTCGTCCGAAGCTATAGGCGGGAATCATATTATGGCTGTTGTCGGCAATTCGACTGAAGCGTTTGCTAAGTTTCATACTATGACTGTTGGTGATAACGAAACACAAGACATTGGTGGCGACAAAACACAGAAGGTTGCTGGAGACTATACTACTACATCTGAGGGTGCCACAGAAATTAAGGGCTCACCTATTGAACTCAATCCACCTAGCTAGATGGATTTATAAACAGGAGATAGAAATGGGACGTGGATTAAGTGTGCATAGAGTAGGGGATCTTTGTACGGGGCATGGCACCTGGCCTCCCCGGGTCAGTACAGGAGGATCTCCTGATATAAAGGTGAATGGGCTTCCGATTCACCGGGAGGGTGATCCTTGGGCTATACATTGCCGCCCGGGCAGTAGTCCTGATTGCCATGCTAGTGTGTTGTCTGGGGGTTCGTCTTCTGTTAAAGTAAACGGGTTGGCAATTGCGCGCGCGGGTGATCCTGTGGCATGTGGATCTAAAGTGTCGGATGTAGGTAGCCTTGATGTGTTCTGCGGAGGATAATTATTATGGCAGCTAATACCTTTCAACTGATGGACGCCATGGCATCCCCAACGGCGTTTGGTCCTAATCCGCACAAGTGGGCTCGTGCCATCTTTACCGGTTCATCCGATGTCGTGTTTCCGGGCGCATACGATTCTGAATATAATCAATATGCATATGATATAACTGGTATATTGCATAGTATTGTTACTGAATTAGAGCATCTAGGGGTTAAACAAGTTGGAAGTTCAACGTATGAGCAGGAGATAGATCCTCTTCCCCTAGATGAACCAGGTGAATTTCTTAATTGGGATACAGATGGTTTAACTAATACGCAAAGCCAAAAGAATTTATTCAGGTATATGACCGACGGAGAACATACCGGAGGTTTGCGTGATAGTGATAGTGACCTTACGTTCTACGCCTTATCTTTGGCCAACTTATATGATCTGGCCAATAATATGGTCTGGTGTTATCACAATCTATATAGTTTTGCTGCATGGACGGATTTCATAAGTGGTGCTGTTCCTAAACCAGATACGGACCTTTTATATATTCCTTTATATCATTCTGAGTTGGCTGCTAAATTTTCGCATTTTAGTCAAGTTATTTCGTTGGCCACATCTTATGATGCAGCCAACTCGACACATAATGCCCAGTCAATTGTGTCCACATCTATCAATGCTACGAGTGTTTCGCTCATAAGTAATAATTCTCCATTTGCAGCTAATAATTATTCGTTTGCCAGCGGCGGGCCCGTTCTAATCCAACTAAAAAACTCCAATGCACCTTCTATTAATAGTATAGCCATGTGGCTTTATACTGCAAATGGTACTGATTCTGTTGCTGGCTTGCGCCCTCCTGGTTTGGAAATTGACAAGATCGACGGTGTTCATCCAGCAGAGAGCATGACCCCGAGGGATGTCTATTTACATTTTCGTTCCAGGATTCAAAATTATAATAATATGATTCAGGGTTTCTTGGTAGACTCTCCTGGCAGTCAACCACAGGGTGTAACTCCGGCCAACACATTTATCTACGAGGCCCAAGATTGGTTGCAGAAGAGAACTGAAGCCCTTCATATAATTGATCTTATGTCCAGAACAACGCTTCCTGGAGGATCATCTATTGCGGTTCAAAATGCAATAGCCAACACTTCATAAGGAAAATTCATATAAATAGTTCATAATTACCGGGAAGGTATCATGGCACAATTATCAGTTAAAAATAAGATGTTTTCGGATCTAGATTTAGATTTTATTGCTCATCCAAATACCAGAAAACTGTCTCCTTTGACGCAAGACAAGGCAGTAATTCGTTCGTTGAAAAATTTGATAATGACAAATCACTATGAACGCCCTTTTCATCCAGAGCTTGGATGTGGAATTCGGAATTCGCTTTTTGACAATATTCTACCTTCTACTGCAATTACGATTCATAATACAATAGTCGAGGTGATTGATAATTTTGAACCAAGAGTGAATTTAACAGATGTGGAAGTTCGTGCAAACCCCGATAAAAATAGATATGATGTCCGATTAATATTTTTTATATTAAACCGCCCAGAGTCCCGAACCGTTAATTTCTTTTTAGAGAGAATTAGATAACATGCCAATCAATTCCACAAAAAAATTAAAAGTTACCGAACTAGATTTTGATTTAATCAAGCAAAGTTTCAAAAATTATCTCAAAGGACAAGGACAATTTACCGATTATGACTACGAGGGATCTGGTCTGTCGGTTCTTTTGGATCTTCTTGCCTACAATACACATTACAATGCCTTCTATACCAACATGATTGCCAATGAAATGTTTTTGGACACAGCCACAATTAGATCGTCTGTCGTCTCATTGGCCAAACAGCTAGGATATACTCCAAGGTCTGTCACGTCAGCCAGGGCCAATGTTAGCATTTCATTTGTGCCAAGTGATTTAGGCGCGGTTGAAAGACAAGGAACCACGGTTCTTGTTCCTAGAGGATCTGTTTTTACTACAGAATTAGAAGATAAAACCTATAGTTTTGTTACATCAACATCACATACTGCACATCCTGTCGCAAATACTTCAGGAGGGTTTCTTCAATCCAGCGGAGCTGTTGTTCCATATAATGTTTCTAATATGGAACTTGTGCAAGGATTATTTACTTCTGTCCAATATGTGTATAACTCGCAGTTCAAACAAAATTTTATTATTCCAAATTCTAGCGTAGATACGTCCATGGTTTTTGTCTTGGTGACAGACACTTTATCAGGAACATCGGGTACTGTATATACATTGGCCAAGGATTATGCAGCTTTGGGCACGGCCAGTAATGTATTCTTTATACAAGAAACGGCCGACGAAAAATATGAAATTTATTTTGGTGATGGGAATATAGGAAATAAACCAGAAGATGGAAATGTGATTGATATTACCTATGTTATATCCGAAGGTGAAATTGGAAATGGAGCACGAATATTCAATGCAGATCCAATTAAATCTCCATTTTATGGTTCTGGTATCGAGGGTGATACGACTACATATATACCAATAACAACAACAATAGCTCAAGCCGCAGCGGGAGAAGACAGAGAGACTTTAGAGTCGATTAAGTATCTTGCCCCACGAAATTATGAATCTCAGAACAGGGCTGTGACCACAGACGATTATGTAGTAAAGGTATTGGCTGATTATCCTCAAGTTGATGCCGTTCATTGTTGGGGCGGTGAAGATCACGTTCCGCCAAATTATGGTAAGGTTTATGTATCTATTAAGCCCAAGCAGGGATATATTCTATCAGATACCGAAAGGGAAAACATAAAAACAAATATTCTAAAGTCGAGAAATGTAATCACAATTGATCCTATTTTAGTTGATCCTGATTACATATATTTGATTGTTGACTCGGAGGTCAAGTGGGACAGTCGCCTGACTCCGACAACTGAATCTGCATTGTTGGCCAGTATTAAGAATGAAATTATCAATTGGGGCCAAGACAATCTAGAACGATTTGGTACATACTTTAGGTATTCTAATTTGTTGAATGCAATTGACCAACATAACGTAGGTATTGTGAATAATGATACGACAATAAAGATCCGAAAAGAAATTGTTCCTGTTGTAGGGATAATTCAAAACTTTACTTTGCAATTTGGTAATCCCATTTATCGTCCCCATATAGGGCATGAGGGAGCAATTACTAGTACAAGTTTTAATTATGCGGGTTATGTTGGCTGTTTTTTGCGGGATAAAGATGGTATGTTGAATATTTATTCTGGAGGCACCCTTGTCGCACCCGAAATTGGGACTGTAAATTATGTGACTGGTCAACTCGACCTTGTTGGATTTTTGGCAGATTCAGGCTCAACAATTTCTATTATTGTAGTGCCCGAAAAGAGAGATGTTGTTCCTCTGAACAATCAACTTATTTCATTGAAGCCTTCAGACTTGACCGTTCACATGTTTGACGATGCGTCCGGGTTGCAGGGAACATTACAAACAACCCGAAATCAATCTAGGGCTGTAGGCTCATCTGATTCGGGAACTGGAACTGGAACTGGGTCATCAGGCACAGGATTTGATTATTAAAATTTATGGTAGATTCATTCTCTTCAAATAAGACTTCACTTATTCTGAATCAACAGCTTCCTGATTTTGTCAAGGAAGATCACGATAATTTTGTTCAGTTTATGAGATCCTATTATGAGTTTTTGGAAGAGACTGATCCTCCGACAGAAATACCTCTGATTCTTGCAAATCCTGATCCACGGGTATATAATCCCCAGGGAAAAACGTATGCAAATACTTCGTTTACTGTCGGCGAACGGATTATTCAGAAGGCTAATCCTGATAGTCCTTCCGAAATTACTGCAATAGCCAAAGTTTTTTCGTGGTCGAGCAATACCACAGTCAAGACAATCATAGCCACTTCGTTTGGAGGAACTCAAAAGAGATTTGACCCGGGCTATGAAATTTATGGTGAACAGAGTGGTACCAGGTATTGGCCACAGATTTCTGTAGAAAGCCTCAAGGCTGGAGCGAGTCGTGCATCTTTGGATTTGCGTGACACCAAAAATATTGACGAAACACTAGAAGAATATATTGATTATATAAAGAAAGAATTTGCAATTGATCTTCCTCGAAATCTACATGCAGATACGAACATAAGAACTGCACTAAAGAATATTCGCGATTTCTATAAGAGTCGGGGCACAGAAAACTCGTTCAAGTTTTTATTTCGATTGTTATATGGCGAAGATGTTTCTGTCTATCTTCCTGAAGCTGATATGTTGCGACCCAGTGATGCAGATTGGCGCAATGTCACAATTCTACGAACAGAAATTCCGAACACTGACTTTCTGCGAGATGATGTACCAGTTACGACATCAAATTTGCTTGGTCGAAAAATAAAAGGCACAATGTCTGGAGCCACGGCCATTGTAGAATCCGCAGAAGAAACGGTTTCGGCTTCAGGGTTTCGATTTGTCCAAATGGAGGTCAGTCATAAGATAGGAACATTTAGTGCAGGCGAAAGTGTCCAGACAGACAATGTGGGTGACGGAACAGTTATTCAAGTATTATTATATGGAATGGTCAACAATTTAAATATTACGAATCCTGGTTCTAATTATAAAGTTGGTGATCGGCTTTCTATCTCTGGTGGATCTGGTGGTGGTGAGTATGCAGCGGCCGAAGTTGCAACTGTCAATGCATCTTCTGGTGCAATTACTGGATTGAACATTTTAGATCCGGGGTACAAATATGGTTCTGTTCCCACTGTTGATATTACAGGTCCACATAATGGTGAAGTCGGTGCAGCCAGATATGCAGAAGGTCCGTTAGAGACGATCTATTATAATGACTTTTCGCAATATACAGACGCAAATTCATTCTTTGCCGAATCAGATAATCGTGGAGCATTAACAAATTCGGTTGCCTTAGGCCTTTCGTCACTTGCTTATAATCCAAATATTGGCGTTCCCGATCCAGTAGATGTTCATGCCAATTCAATTTTTAATTTCACAACCGTTCCTGGAGTAGACGAAGGACTCAAGGGATGGTGGAGAATGAATCAATATCATCCAGAAGATGTGAGAGTCAATTCTTTGGATGGTATGTTACCTGAGAGTGAAAATAGTCCGACTACACACAATCTGAACCATGACGTCGGCGCCGGCGTCTTTGAGTTTAGAGGTCCCCGAATTAGTGATGTCTTGTATCTTGCAGATCGTAAACATCAAACTGAGCCAGATCGCCCTGGAATTCAAACATTTTTAAGAACACACGTTAATTATTCGTATAGTAGCGATGCCTTTGGCGGAGACCGAACAACTGCAAATACATATAATCCTGCGGGATATTTAGGATTTCAACCTGTTGTGTTTGATGCCAGTGGTCATGGTTATCATGCCACAACTCCTGGTTGGCGTGGTGATTATAACTACGATATACACAAGGCCGCAAATAATTTTTCTGAGTTTGCATTTGCGAATTCGGGAATTTATGGGGCCAGTAGTAATTCTTTTGGAGTATTCAAAGAATCTGGGCTGACGTTAAGGTCCCATGATGATGTTCGTAATGCCAATACACAGTCCTGGGTACTTTGGTACAAACCTATTCAAAGTTCTGCTTCGGATGCCGAACGTGCCAATCTACATGAGCTTCCAACTATTATTGGCCGTGACGCCAGTGAAACTTGGAGATTGGTTGCCAATTTATCTTCTACCATGTCAGAGACTTATGGCCGACTTAGACTTAGTGTGCAAGGAGCTACGTTTGATGCCGGAACCGGCACGGGCATCGGCCAGGTCATCATCGGCAATAATTCTGGGTTCTGTGCGGGACATGTGAGTGGTAGTTACACAAATGGTGTAGATAGCGGAAACATTAGAACCGATGCCTGGAATATGATTGCGCTTGTGTTCGATTACAATGACCAAGGAGACGGCAAAGGCGTTGGTAATGTGTACTTTTTTAACACAGAAGATGGCCTATTGGCATCAAATGGATTTACATTAGATGTTCGATATAGTGCAAATTGCGCTTTGCCCGTGGGGGCCCCCGATTTTACTACCCATTTTAGTGTAAAGCAAGGAAGAGCAGTAAACCTTGGTAAAGAATCTTCCAGTGCAAATGGTGACTATAGTGTCCAAAACCAGAACTATAATTCATATTCACAATTCGACGAAGTTCGATACTATGACAAGGCTCTTTCTGAGCAACAAATTTTCTCGTTGTTCACGAATCCAAGCGGCGCATATGACAAGACACTATCAGGCGATTGGATGCCGACTCAACGTGGCACTTCATGGAATAGTACAACCTTGCAAGTTCCTAATTTTGTGCAAGATGAATCTTCTGCCGGTGGAGTTTATATGAACCATGGCGTAGGCGCCGGTGGCGCCGACGGCCTAATAATAAATTCGACTCAAAATATTCCATATGATCCTACAGTTCGCTATAAGATGAGTGTTCGCGCCAAAGACGGATCAGAGGCTTCGGCGTCAAATACAAGATTTGGTGTTATTGGTCTTGCCAATACCGGAACTCATATATTGAATAGTAGTGCATCTACTGATTATCTATATCCATATGCCTTGGTCATGGATTATAACGAAGTTGGGGCAAGTAATGAATATCAGGGTTCTTTAGGTCCTGACTGGTTTGTATACACAGGAACCTTTGGTGGAAATACTACACACATAGGATATAAGCAGGCTGTATCTATTGATTCTGCAACTGGAGGAAATACTGACCAAAATGGTATTGGAAGTTGGGCCCAGCATACAAAGAAAGAGTTTACCTGGGCCAATCCTGCAAATCTTCATGGTACAACCACAGGCTCTTGGAGTGGTGGCAATGCCGCCAGATATGCATTCACCGGAAACACTGCGTTCTTTAGACCGGCCCTTCAAATGAATATGTATAATCAGGCCGATTCGACACAAATTGATTATGTCAAAATTGAAAGATGCGTAGACGCAACTATTACAGCCGAGATTGGAGCCGAATTTAAATTGTCCGAAGAGACCAGAGGAGACTCGGGCAAGTTGGGAACATCTACGGCTGGTGCATGGATTTCAAAATATATTCAAGATGACAAATATTATCAAATTTATTCTTATGTACTCAAATCTGGACTGTCAATCGGAACCTATAAAGAAGCCGTCCGAAAATTGACACACCCTGCGGGGCTTGTCATGTTTGGTCTGGTCGACATTGAATTGTTGACTTCGATTAAAATGAGTGCCTTTAGTGAAACATTCTCAGGCGATATTGTGGACTTGCTGCGTGAATTCTACATGGGTGCAGAATCGGCTCAGCTGGAGGACTATGCAG
>Ga0209089_10001816_pt1 | contig 19308 bp, 21 predicted proteins | sample ArcticOcean_MG_C_FD_187431 | JGI IMG/M metagenome (GOLD analysis project Ga0209089, IMG submission 187431) | Marine microbial communities from western Arctic Ocean - ArcticOcean_MG_CB2_150 (SPAdes) (version 2) | ecosystem: Environmental > Aquatic > Marine > Oceanic | place: Arctic Ocean: Canada... | reverse complement strand
TTATAAACCTTCAACATTTTGGTAACATGGTATTATCGTTAAATTTTGCTACAAGCCCTTCAGTGGGCTTACTTAAATGATAGAAAAACCCCATCAAGCCTTGCTGCCGCCTGGAATGGTTGACCTGTTACCACCGGAAGCTGAGTTTGAAGCGCGCACTACAGAGAGGCTCATAGCTGCGTTTCGACGTAACGGTTATGAGTTGATCAAGCCCCCTTTAGTTGAATTTGAGGAAAATTTAGTCACCGGTAGCGGCGCTGCAACAGCTGCACAGACCTTCCGGCTTATGGATCCAGATTCGCAGCGTATGTTGGCAATTCGCGCAGATATGACCCTACAGATCTCACGAATAGCATCATCCCGTTTGTCAGACTTACCGAGACCCCTTCGCTTAAGCTACGCGGGACAGGTACTCCGAATTAAGAGCTCAAATTTGCGACCGCAGAGACAGTTTGGCCAAGTGGGTGCGGAACTAATCGGTTCGGGGGCACCTACTGCAGATGTTGAGATTATCATAATGACTGCGAATAGTTTAAAGGACCTGGGCATAACTGAGATATCCATCGATCTTGGAATACCTACCCTTGTTAATACTATTTGTGGTGATTTGGGAATTACCGATGAGGTTGAAAAAATTGCCTTGAGGACTGCCCTTAATCAAAAAGACGCTACCTCAATTTCAGCACTCAATGCTAAGGCCGCAAATATATTTAGCGTTCTTTTATCTGCTGTAGGCCCAGTCGACAAATCACTCGAAATACTGAAGAAAATTCATTTATCGCCCCAGGCAGAACGTGAGCTTGATCACCTTAAGTCGGTGGTTAGTGAACTAAAAAACAGAGCCCCCGAAATTTCACTGACCGTTGATCCCGTAGAAATTCGTGGATACGAGTATCACAGTTACCTCACATTCACTATATTTTCAAAAGGAATTCGTGGCGAATTAGGTCGCGGGGGTAGATACATCTCGACAAATAGTTCCAGTTCTGACGTTGGAGAAATGGCAACTGGGGTGACCTTATTTATTGATACGCTGCTTAACTCCCTACCCAAACCTCTAACAACTAAAAGGATGTTTGTCCCGTTGGATAGCAATAAAGAGGCTATACAAAAATTTATGAGTGAGGGTTGGATTGCAATTGCAGAATTGGTCCACAACCCAAATCAACCAAAGGAAGCATTGCGATTAGGATGCACCCATATTTTGCAAGATGGTGAGCTAAACAAATTATAAATCCAAGGCGTTTAAAAAATTAATAGTTAGGACCTTCGATGGCGAATGTTGTGGTTATCGGTTCCCAGTGGGGTGACGAGGGTAAAGGAAAAATTGTCGACTGGTTGTCAGAGAAAGCAGACGTCGTAGTTCGCTTCCAAGGGGGTCACAATGCCGGTCACACCTTGGTAATAAATAATATCACTTACAAACTTAGCTTGCTGCCATCAGGTATCGTCAGACCAGGTAAATTATCAATCATTGGTAACGGGGTCGTGATTGACCCTTGGGCCCTCATAAATGAGATTGGCACTCTTCGGGGGCAAGGTGTAAATATTTCACCGGAAAACCTAGTAATTGCAGAAAACGCCACACTTATTTTACCCTTGCACAAGGATCTAGATTTAAAGCGAGAAAATGCTCTTGGTGACGCCAAAATTGGTACCACAGGTCGAGGAATTGGACCTGCTTATGAAGATAAGGTAGGCCGGAGGGCAATCCGGATTGGCGATCTGGCTAATCCCGACGTACTTGATCAACGGGTAAACTCACTCCTTATGCACCATAATGCTCTATTGCGGGGCCTTAGCTCCCAAGAACTCAAAAAAAACACCATCTTGGACCAACTAATAGAGGTGGCGCCAAAGATTTTACCATACGCTAACACCGTGTGGCGCCTCCTTGATGGGGCTAGACAGCGCGGCAATCGTATATTATTCGAAGGCGCACAAGGTGTCATGCTGGATATTGATCACGGCACATACCCTTATGTAACTTCGTCTAATACCGTAGCTGGGCAGGCCGCAGCGGGGTCTGGCCAAGGTTCAAGAATTATAGACTACGTCCTAGGGATCACAAAAGCCTATACCACACGCGTAGGTTCAGGGCCTTTTCCAACGGAACAAAAAAACGACATTGGTAACACCTTGGGACAAAGAGGACGTGAATTTGGCACTGTAACTGGGCGAAAACGCCGTTGCGGTTGGTTTGATGCCGTATTAGTCAATCAAGCTATAAAAATTGCTGGAATAACTGGGATAGCTCTCACCAAATTGGATGTTTTGGACGGGATTGAGGAGTTAAAAGTCTGCGTTGGTTATGAAATTGACGGCGAACGCAAGGACTACCTGCCTGCGTCAATTGCCTCACAAACCAATATTCAGCCCATCTACGAGATATTGGAAGGGTGGAACGAAAGTACTTTTGGAGCTCGCACATGGGTTGACCTTCCGTCTTCAGCTATCAAATACGTTAAGCGAATTGAAGAGCTAATAGAGGCTCCCGTAGCATTGCTCTCCACTAGTCCAGAGCGAGAAGATACAATTACGGTTCACGACCCATTTGCCAATTAAAATAGAAAATTTTGGGTTCGTCAGATTTTGAGGTTTCGGCTATCCTAATCCCATATATACCTGTTATACCTGTTTTTAAGTTGACTTAGCCACTTAATCGAAATTTTTATCATTTTGCAGTGCAAATAATGAAACTTAAAATTAGCGATTCTAAATCCTGATGGCGGATCTATCTAACGATACTGATATGGCAGTAGAGCAGTCTACCGACAACAAATCAGATGGAGATTTGTCTAGCGGGGATGCCCATCAAAGGTCACCTCATGCCAACGTGGCTGCTACAAAAACAGAGATACAAACCCCAGAGGGAGAAATACCGGCTGAAACTGCTTCTCAATCTGGGGACAACCAGGTTCCCGACGATGTTACCCAGATGGACCCGGCCATACCCCATACTGCAGCAGATATTAAGTCAGAGGAAGAAACTGTTCTCGAAACCAATGACGAACTCTTATTGGAAGAGACCCAACCCGAGGACGGCACTATTGAGCCAAGTGATACAATAGAAGAAATTACAGAACTAGAAATTGAGCCCGATGCACCCCCAGTCTCATTAAATGACCGATATAATATATTTCCTTCGAAACCATTACCCGCATTTGATGCACCCTCGGCAAAAGCATTTGAAGCAAACGACAGTAAGGGTGCCTATGCCAATCTATTTGCACTCATCTGTATCCCAGGTATGGCAGTTAGGGTAGATGTAATTGAACAGATCATTCGTCAAAGAATTACAGGCGTATTGACCTTAATGGATTACGGCATCATTGACTGGCCTATCTTGGGAAAGAAAACGCCGGCCTTGGTATATGAACGCCCAACAGGGGGACGGGTAAGTACCGTAATGGAAGAAGAACCTTCAACCTATAACAATATTGAACACATGATGGTTTCGGTGGATGGTATCATTGAAGGACTTGAGCAACTTAGTAATAGAGGTATTACCCACCGATCTTTACGTCACGACAACTTATTCTTTAGCGATGAAACTCGCAAAAATGTTGTTTTAGGTGACCTTGTTTCTGCCTCAGCTGGGTTTGACCAACCGGTGGTATACGAAACCATTGAAAAAGGTATGGCAGATGAAGGAGGCCGAGGGAATGGTCTTCTTGAAGACGACATGTACGCCTTTGGCGTGACTATTGCTTCTATGTCCCAAAATCAGTTGCCAATAGATAATCATTCCAAAGAAGAAATCATTATATCAAAGATAGAAAATTCTACCTTTCAAACAATTGTAGGTAAGGAAGTAATTACACCAAAAGTTTTGGATATTATGCGTGGATTGTTGATTGATAATCCAGAAAACCGTTGGGGTTTTGAAGAGGTTTTAAAGTGGCAAAATGGACTTCCTAACAAACCAAGCGGAACAACAATTTCTCACGAAGCGCATCGTCCGATCGAGTTTGGGGGGTTCAATCATAGTTACCCACGAACGCTAGCTTATTCAATGGCTCTGCGCCCAGAAGAATCAATTAATTTAATCAGAGATGGAACAATTGAACGTTGGATCAAAAAGGACTTTATGGATGGAACCCTTACACCATCCTTCACCTCAGATTTAGAAGAAGCCAAAAGTCAATCCGAAAGAACAAAAGAAGCCGATGCGGTGTTGCTTTCTCATGTTGTGATGATTTTGGATCCCCCAGGTCCGATCCGATACAAAAGCATTTCCTACATGCCAGATGCATTTGGAACAGCCTTAGTCGCAGAAAGCATACGAGGTGGAGACTTCAAGCACCTAATAGAATCGGTCACAAATCAAGTTCCTAATATCTGGAAGGAAATTAACAAAGATCGCTCAAGTTTGAGCCATATGTGGTCGGAGGGAACATATGGACGCTTACGATCACACCTCCAAAAAGCCGGATATGGATACGGTATAGAACGTTGTTTGTATGAGCTAAACTGGGATATCCCATGTCAGAGCTCATTATTTGAAATGGAATACGTACTAAACATCGAAGACATTTTAACTACCCTTAATAAGATAGAGCAAAGTATTGACCCAAAGACAAATCCAGTCGATCGGCATATTGCAGCATTCGTGGCAGCTCGGGTTACAAAAATATCAATTGAGCCATTTCTCCAGGAAATTGGTGATCCAGATGAAGCACTGAAGACATTAGGATCACTTAAACTTCTGGCATCATTACAAAAACAATATGGCCCAGATATTCTTACGGGTCTGTCAAAGTGGATTGGTGGACAGATGGGACCAATCATCAAGTTTTACCAAAGCCGCTCAACCCAAAAACACCTGGAAACGGAAGTTCCCAAAGTCGTTCGTAATGGTAACTTAAGTGAACTTCTTGAGCTTCTTGATAACCCTGAAACCCGTCTCACTGACGCATCGGAATACGAAATTGCCATTGAAGCGTTTCGTGTTGCGCAAGATGAAATCAAGAAAGTAGAGCATGACATGGGTCCTAACTCTGACATAGCTTTGCTGGCGTCCAGGAAAGTAGCTTCAGTAACTTCTGTTGTGATAATGACATTTGTAATTGTCGTCATGTTCATATCAGGCTAGGCCCATTACAAAAGCGGAAACTAGAATGAACAATAGAAAATTCATACTTTGGGGAACAATGGCCGCTTCTCTTGTATTTATAATTCCGCAAGTATTTATTTTGCTTGCCCTTGGACTTTCTCCGACAGTCGTTGCGTTTATCGTAGACAAATCGAAGAGCAAATACGCTGCCTTTTCAGTTGGTGGAATGAACGTCGCGGGCGTCACGCCCTCGCTCTTAGAACTCTGGAATGGCAAAAACAATGTCTCTGCGGCGATGGATATTCTTACAGACCCATTTGATTTGGCTATTATGTTTGCAGGTGCCGGCTTTGGATGGATGCTCTATTTGGTCATTCCTCCTGTCGTCAGCAGCCTACTTACGGTGATTGCACATCATCGTATTACTCAATTGCGTACTGAACAGAAGAAACTGATTAAAGAGTGGGGAGAAGGTGTTGCTATTGGTCCCCGAGCAATCGAGATGAGAGAGGCCGCCGATAACGAAGGCGGTATGACGGATGAAAATACAGCCCAACCTGGAGACGAACTGTCTGGGCCGGAAGATGGATCTGATGGTGTGCCGGAACTCCAAACTCCTCCCGCCATTTAAAAACCTTCTATTATTAGGTGAAATATCTTAGCTAAGCAGCGTACATCGAAACAGCTATCCTTAATTCTCGCGCAACAGTTTCTTACACTACTTGGCCAAATGAGATAATATTAACCCCCTGCAATTAATAAATCGGCACAAACAAACACTAAAGAAGGGCTTTAATATCCTTTGCCAATTTAATCTCAAATCTTAATCTTTTCCCGGTTCTCGGATGTATAAAACCAAGGAGGTAAGCATGAAGTGCTTGGCGGTCTAATTTGGCGGCTCGTTCAGAGAACTCAGGTGCCCTTTTTTTTATTGCTGCTTTAATACCGCTTCCATAGAGATTGTCGCCTATGACAGAGTGGCTGATAGAAGCCATGTGCACCCGGATTTGATGGGTCCGACCTGTGGCTAATCGGCACTCTACGAGACTTGCCCAGTCACCAAGGGCTTTTTGAAGCTTGTAAGATGTAAGGGCCGTTTTACCACCGTAGGGCACTACCGCCATTTTTTTTCGGTTACCTGGATTACGCCCAATGTTGCCAGAAATTTTGCCTTGATTAGGCGAAACAACACCCCAAACCAAAGCTAGATAAGCCCGGTCTAAGGTGTGATCTGCAAATTGTGCAGCGAGATGACGGTGGCTATAATCATTCTTTGCAGCGAGCATAAGACCGCTGGTGTCCTTATCAAGGCGGTGAACAATGCCTGGCCGGGCTTCTCCACCAATCCCCGATAAACTAGATCCGCAATGGGCTATTAATGCATTAACTAGAGTGCGATCGGGATTTCCCGGCGCCGGATGAACAACCAGCCCCGGGGGTTTTTCCAAGACAATTAAGTCATCATCTTCAAATTCAATATTTAGGGCAATTTTCTGGCCTTTGGGTAAAGGTGGTCGAGGAAGAGGGATTTCTATATTAAGTTCGTCACCGGATTTGACCCGATGTGATGGGTTCGTTAATTTCACTCCACCAAGAGTTACCTGTCCTTCCTCGATCAAGGATTTTAGTCGGGTTCTGGATAACTCCGCAAGTGCTGAACTCAGGAACTTATCAACCCGCGTTCCCTCTCCCGATTCAGGAACGATTAGTTTATATTTTTGAGATACCTGTTCTACCATATCCGGAAGATTGACCTTAAATGATAACAACGAACAAGGGATTAATTGCAATAGTTCTTGGATTGGGTTTTGTTATCGCAATGGGTTTTGGTGCTCTCGTTATCGGCTTTATAATGAAAGCTAAAGACCCAACACCATCAATTCCCAAATCCAATTTTAGCGATAAGTCTATTTCAGAACAATTCAGTTTAAACCCAGCAGAAAAAATCAACATCAATATCCCAGAAGGTTTCCGCATCAAAACTGCTACGTCGAATACAATACATATTTCTTTGCATATCCAAAATAACAAGGGTCGAGAGGAGATATTAATTGTTGAACCAAGGACTGGAAAGGTATTACGACAGTATATAATAAGGTCAAAGCAGTAATGGCGGTCTCTATTCAGTTCACGTCTGAGCACATTAAGAACATTAAACAGGATGCTGAATACGCATACCCAAATGAAGCGTGTGGTCTAATTACGGGACGGACGATCGACAGCGACGCGCTTGAGGTTATGAGGGTTGTGAAGGCGCAGAATATTAGAGCGTCTGAAACTATTAAGCGTTTTGAAGTAGACCCCGGCACCCGCATAAAACTTGAAAAAGAAATCCGAGGAACTAGCGAGCTATTGATTGCCCATTACCACTCCCATCCAGATAACCCGGCTACACCTTCTAACACCGATCTCATAAATGCTCATGAACCTGAACTCATCTGGATTATCGTCTCGGTAGAAGGAGGTAAAGCCTCTGATGTGGCTGCTCACCAAGTTTTAGAAGACAAAACAAGTTTTAAAAAAATCAGTATTTTGGTCAAATAATATTCCAACTCTTCTAAAATTTTAAAAAAATAGAAATCTAAGCCATTTTATTGCTAATCGGTTAGACACCACAAATTACCGAGCCGTTACTAACGAACCCGGCAGGATTATCTATTGTTGTCAATTGTTGATTATACCCTCTATCTTGTGGTGTTTACTATATCTTGTGGATAAATCACAAATTCCTTATATATGGGGTTTAGAAGTAAATCTTTAGGACCCCCCTCCGAGCTTATTTCGGAATAAATCTCATAAAAGAAGAATACAGAAACTCAGAAACAAAAGATTAGTTATGATAAAACATCTGAAAAGTTTGTTCTTTTCCCTAGGTTTTCTTGCAGTTCTATTCGCTTCAGAAACGTCTGATGCCCAAGATAAAGACGGCTACTATTTTAAAGGCGAACTAGGGTATGGTTTTTCTAACGACACAGAACAATTTAATGGAACTGGAATAGCGTCTACGAATGAATCAAATAGACGATATCGTAAAACTTGGTATAGGACTTGGATACAACCCTGAGGGTCCTATGCGCACGGAATTATCATTTAGCTATAGTCCAAACATGGAAAGTAGTGCGAATTCAACCAACGCCACAACGACGAATTCTAGTATTGATAACTACCTCCTTATGGTTAATGCATACTATGACTTTGACGAAGTGAGCCAGAGCTTTGTTCCATATATCGGTGGTGGAGTTGGAATTTCACGCATGGTGCAGGATGATACCAGTATCAAAAACGCCAGTGGCTCAATTAATCTTACCGAGGGCGGTGTAACCAAGAACAATCTTGGCTGGGCGCTAGGACTGGGAACCGCAATTCAGGTGGAAGGGGACGTCTCCCTAGACATCGGGTACCGTTACCTCGCATTGGGAGAAAGTGAAGGGAATGGCGTATTTTCTGGTTCACCGGCCCAAACCCCCAATAGTGGGGGCAGAATAGGCGACCAGTTCATACACGAACTCTATCTTGGTGTTCGCATCGGGTTCTAGACAGTTTCAAGATTAAACCGACTATTTATTAGACAATGTTCAATAAATAGGTTGTTGGCCTAGTAGCAAATAATTTGAGGTTTAGTCATTTGTTAGATCGTATAAACATTAAGATTATATCGCTAAATATGGGCAAACCAAGCTGCTAAAAACTGATTAAAATAAATAATAAATTATCCAGTTTTACATAAGTTTCCCAATTATGGTGTCAAAACAACCCTTCCAATCACTCTTCCATCACGCAAATCTTCCAGAGCAGAATTAGCCTGATCCAGTGGACGTTCTTCAATAGGAATTTCCGCCACGTTTCCTTTTTTTACGAGAACTAATAATCTATAAATATGAGGGACGGACCATCAGGTCTGGGTAATTAAACTCAAATATCAGATTATATTTCTTCGTTACTGGTATCACAAAGGGAGGGTCGCAATGAGCAAGCATACCGCAGAGGTTCAAGGATATTGCGACCCCGATTTTATAGCAGTCAAAGAAACGTTTCAGGAAAACTTTAATAGCCGAAATGAGATTGGTGCAGGCGTTTGTGTTTATAAAGGAAACAAAAAGGTCGTTGATCTTTGGGGCGGTCACCGCGATGAAGAACAGACCCTAACATGGACAAAAGACACAATTACACTGATGAATTCCGTTGCCAAGTCGATATGCGCGCTGGCTGTCCATATTTTGGTAGATCGCGGTTTAGTAGACCTTGAGGCTCCCGTTGCGGCCTATTGGCCTGAATTTGGCCAATCCGGTAAAGACAACATTTTGGTTAGGCATGTGCAAGGTCATCAGTGTGGTGCCGTTTTTTCCGACACCGCGAAACCCGGAGATTGGTTTGATTATTCGGCACAATGTTCTGCAATTGCGCGTCAAGAACCGGCCTGGCCCCCGGAAACCAAAGGAGGCTACAACACAATAAATATCGGTTTTATCCTTGGTGAGATTGTCCGCCACGTTACCGGAAAGACGATTGGTACTTTCATACGCGAAGAAATTTCCGAACCTCTAGGGGCTGAATACAACATTGGCTTGACCACGAAGGAACTAGACCTTGTGGCACCCATGCACCTCAACCCTGAAAACAATTTTTGGGCTGAGTGTGCGAGAGAGGGATCAAACCTTAACCGCGCGCACTCAGGTAGGCCAGATTATCCTAATCTGTTAAACTGCATCGAAATTCGTAAAGGCGAATTGCCGCCATTCGGGGGGCATGGAAATGCCCGCGGTGTTGCCCGTATATATGCCATGCTCGCGAATGATGGCGAATTAGATGGTATTAGGCTCTTAAAGCCCGATACCGTGAAACACCTGTCAAAATTACAATGGAAAGGAATTTGTGAGATGACCCATTGGCCTTTGCGGATGGGACTTGGATTTGAGCAAAACAGTCCACCGTATATCCCGATGGGGAGTAACTTGAGCGCCTTTGGTAAACTCGGCTCTGGGGGTGCACTTGGCTTCTGCGACCGGGAACGCAAGCTTGCATTCAGCTACTGCACTAATTTCCAATGCGAAGGTGCAGGCGTTGGCATTCGCTGCCGCTCTCTAGTGGAGGCAGCGGCCGGTGTAGCACCCACTTGGGATGTAACGGATTAAGGTTAACAGCGGCAATCGTAACCCCTTTTAAAGCCATAGGTATCGCACAAGATTTTTTTTAACTAAATCGTGCAGTCACTAGGTTTCAATAATTTGAACTCAAATTTAGAGTACAGACTATCGTTTAATGAGTTCTACAGGTGCCCCATGTGGTGTTCTGAGATAGGCATTGGTCCAAGCGCCTTTCAGTTTTGCCAGTCCGTCATTATCGGCGAGGTGTCGAATAATCAGAAATTCTTCAAACGCTTCTAGCCAAATCTCGTAATATCCCGCATCGCCGTCAGAGGGACTTAAGCCATCATAAGATTTTAAAGCGGCAGAGAAGTGATTTGCCCAACCCTTCCATTCAAAGTGACCCGCCGAAGCTAAAGTATGTGTGGTCGCAAAAAGTTGAGCATGCCAAGGTTCCGCGAAAACCTGTTCCTGTAGGTCACTCTGGCTCAAGATAACTCTCCCAAAGATCAGCCGTCACCGTATCGCTAATACTAGCATCACCTCCCCACAACTCTTCTGCAGAAAAACGGACGGTATAAAGGTGTTGCGGGTTCTCTCCTGCAAAACATGCGTTTGTATCGGGAAACACATGTGCCCCATGATAGAGAATAATTTCTCCAAAATGCCCCCGGATATAGCGGGGCAAACGGTGGTGACCCGACGGCATATGGGAAAGGGTATGCACGCGGTCGCCCACGGAAAATTGTGGCTTTGTTCCCAACTCGCGCATCGCAGGCTTACCGACAGGTAAAAATGCTTCCAACCCGGCAGCGTCGATGGGAGGTATAGATTTTTTAGCAGCTGTCGCGGAAAATCCCTTCTTTATTTCATCGACAGTCACTAACTCCGCACCTACCAGAAGGTTGACCAATGAAGCTAGCCATTTTTCATAATAGGAAAATCCCAAATAATCAGCGGGTGGAAGATTTTCGATAGAGTGACGTCCAGCATCAATGTTCCATTTCCGCCAAAATCCCATTAATACCCGCATTGCCATGGTTCGGGCCTCCCAGTCTGCATGAAATACCGGTTCGTTCTCTTCAATCTGAAGTGAACCAAATCCTTCCATACCTCCAAGGTCATGAATTCCATCCATACCCTCTAACCTTTTTTGATTTCAGGAATTGTAACGATACCAGTCCCGACCATCGAATTACGTGTAACAAGAGATGCAAGGGTCTCCTCTGAATAGCTCTCACTTCCTTCGGGTCGCTGCGGAATAACAAGATAACGAATTTCGGAAGTTGAATCCCAGACCTGGATGTCGGTATCCATAGCCAGATTAACACCAAATTCGGCAAGTACACCGCGTGGATCGCGAACTGCTCGGGCACGATAGGCTGGAGATTTATACCATGCAGGTGGCACACCAAGAACGGGCCAGGGGTAGCAAGAGCAAAGCGTACAAACGACTAAATTATGGACACTCTCCGTGTTCTCAATGGCGACCATATGCTCGCCCTGAAGGCCGGAATAACCCAACTCGGCAATAGCCCCACTTGCATCGAGAAGTAAACGCGCCTTGTACTCCGGATTTTTCCACGCCCTGGCAACCACCCGGGCACCATTTTTTGGCCCGATCCTACCTTCAAATGCTTCAACCATTGCATCGATTGCAGCAGGATCAATAAGACCCTTTTCAACCAATAACGTTTCAATAGCCTTGACCCGTAGAGCTGGTTCAGACGGTAACAAAGTATGTGCGTGTTTCTTTTTATCGCCTAATTCCACCATAAAAATATTCCTAAATTCTCTGCTTTTAATACACTTAAACCACAAGTTACTATGGTGCCATTGCCTAAGGCAATAAGTGGTATCAGCTTGCGACATGAGGGGGATACGGTTGAAGTCATAAAATACAAAAATATCTAATTTGGATGCCATGTCTCTGAGTGGTTTGCCGGGAGGGGATCAGTTCTTTAGTATTCCCTTAGTAAATGCGTTGTCCGCCAATGGGGCAAAAATACAACAATCTACGGAGAAGGTTCATGCCCGGAAACAAACGTCCAAATCGAAAACCTGGTGTCAAAAAGACCCACAAACCCTCCGCTACCAATGAAAGAAAAATTGGAGAAATTCCCAACAAAGGCGGCAAACCCGTCACCAAATCCTTCGGGCCGAAACCTTCGCGCTCTTCCGTAAGTCCAGGAATGACCCGAGGCTCGGCTCGAAACCGTTAACGATGAGCGTTAGTTAACACTTTCCAGCACATCCAAGATCAACATATCCATAACAATGATCTCACTTACTTTTATCTTGAAATAAACTTCTGTTGGCGACATCTTCTATCTCAGTTACAGCTAACAGAAATTGAAAATATATAAATTCGCACTAGACGCTAGTGGCGCAACGTTCCTGATAGAGCATAATAAAAAATAATCACACAACCTGACGATTTCCTGACACATGCATTAAAAGCTGGGCTTAATGAACATAAATACCTATTTCTAGATTGATTAAGAGTAACGGTACAATTGAGGTGAGGTAGTTAACATGGATCCTTTGTATTGGGTGGGTTCCATTGGTGTAACAATTACATTTGGGTTCTTATTTGGCCGCAAAATTGATAAGTCCTATGAGCTGGCCAAGTGGCTTGGTTTCGGTATTATTGGATACTGGCTGATTTGGACATTCGCACTCATTTCAATATTTGCCGCTTACATCTTTCACGGTAAATTAGCAATATATCCAGGAATACTCGTTGTTATTATATTTCACCTCAACCACCGTAAAATGCGACGTAGCAGGAAGAATGAGGACTTCATCGCCGACGTCGATAGATTGGACAACCAAGTTCTATCAGAACACATCAAGACAATTATTAAAGATCCCATCAACACCCTTCAAACCCATAAGGAACACAGGAAAAAGTTAATTAACGCACTCAAGACAGCCAATGAAACCGTGGTTATTCTATCCGGATGGGCTGTAAGCTATGCTAAAGACAAAGAGTTCAGATCAATACTCGGTGGGTGTTTGAAACGCGGTGTTATGGTGTATATCGGATATGGTAATCAAAAATCTGGCACAAAAACCATTGAAAGAAGCGTAAAACAAGAAACCAGCGAGACACTGGATAATCTAATGGAATGGTGTGTAAATAAGAAATGGGAAGGCCACCTAGAAGTCTTCTATTACGCTAGCCAGTCAAACGCTCTAATTAAAGATGACAAATACGCAATTATTGGTGGTTTAAATTGGTTGTCTGATAATGGTTCATTAAATACAGATGAACTCAGTTGGATCATCTCAAATAGAGACTTTATAATTCAGGAACGTGATAAAATTGTTATGGGTCACCAGGAGTAATTAAATGAAAATTTCAATTGAGTATTGTGCAGAGTGAAATTATCAGCCTCGTGCTCTCCGTGCGAGAGACTTGGTTAAAGAGAAATTTAAAACGAACGTCGATTTAGTTGCCTCATCTGGCGGTGTATTCGAAATAACTGTCGATGATAAGTTGGTTTTCTCCAAGAAGAAGGAAGACCGCTTCCCAACAGACAACGAATTGATTGAACTGGTTCGCAAATAAAAAAAGTTTCTTTTAAAAATATTTGCTTGTATGACCATCCAAAAAATCAGTAATTGGTCTGGATTTACAAGCTAATGGTTTTACATTCACAAAAATGGTCATAGTGCCAAAGGCCCAACAAGGTTGGAATAACGAGACCAATAGTAAAACTTACTAAGTGTCGGAACCTTAACTTACCTACCCCGTATTTCAACCAGCTCTCCATCGGGGCCTTTAAATACTGCACGTTTCCATCGCCGCTCTTGGTAATTCCTGGGGGTAGTTTCATGGATTTCCTGATCTATAATAACACCAGCTTTTTTTAAACTTCCAACGTCCCTTTCCAAGTCATCGCTCTCCAAACAGAAATAGCAACCCACATACCCACCGGGGGGGACATCTCCAGCCCTAAGTTCCAAAACCGTATCATCAAGCCGAAGGCAAACTACCGGTATCCCGGATGCCGTATTATGCTCAAAGTAGGTCTCAAAACCAAAATGGTTTTCGTAAAACGATTGAGAATTATCGATGTCTTTTACAAGCACAGCAACGTGGTGAATTCTTTTAAATGAAGCCATTTCAGTTCATTCCAGTTTTAATTAATGCATCACTTTCAGTTAAACCAAAACCCCAAAACCCAGAGAGCGTATAACGTTTTATAATTGTATAGGCCAACATTTTTACTAGAAACACTTCTTCTTTTGGAGGGCAAAAACAATTATGAGGGCTCCCCTCCCCCTCATTCAAGTTACTTTCTTAAAATTCGATTTGAATGTTCTTGGCTACCCACATGACATTCATAAATTTATAAGGGTATCTTCAAAAAATGGGTAGGTTTGGCGCGGCAAATAAGATTTGAGAAACTTACCTTAATTTCAGCGCAACGAAGAATGAAAATTTCTTGAATTCAAAAATTTTTAAATTAAGGAAAACAGTACCTAGGTTTTGGGAGGGTCGGAAGTAACGGCTGGCGGCAATTGTGGCGCTTCCTCGCGATCCACCATTGTGTAATCGCGGATAACCTCAGCAACGCGAAGACGGTAACTAGAGAACACCTCGTTATAACCTTTGGACTGTGCTTTTTTATGGGCAGTTTGATTTCGCCATTCCTCTATTGCACTTTCTGTTTCCCAGAATGATAACGAGAGAATTTTACCTTCATTTACTGTACTGTTAAAACGCTCAATTGAGATAAATCCGTCAATCTTTTCCAAATCACCTCTGATTGATTCCGCAATATCAAAGTATTCTTCTTTCCTGTCGGATTTTGGCTGAACTTCAAATATAACAGCATGCATAACAATAACTTCCTCGCCTACTTAAAATTCACCCAGATGCTCAAACAAACAACCTTCCGACAATAATAATCTTAAGATTGCCCTATTTCAAAATTACTTTTACCATTTTATTTAATTTTTACACGCTCAATCTAAGTCACTTCATTTAAATTCTTAAACCTCATTTAGTATTCTAATTAGAGGGTAAGTAAGTTAAGGTCCCAGTCGAAATCGGTGTCAAAACCTCCTTCTGTGTGGGCTTTAGCATCAGAAGACGACGAAACACTATTAAATGCCAAATACACAAATTATGGATGATATTCCCGTTTCGTTTATGGAAGAAGATGCAATAGAGGAATTCATGACGCGCCCCAGTAAGGCTTTGATTGATGATCTAACTGAGCTCGAAGGCGATATTATGATCTTGGGTGTTGGCGGCAAAATGGGACCAACCCTAGCACGCCTTGCCAAACGTGCTGCACCTAATAAGACAGTGTTCGGGGTTGCCAGGTTCACCGAGACAGGGCTCCAACAAAAAATAGAGAATTGGGGCATCAAAACTGTTAAGGCCGATCTTCTGGATACGGCTGCCTTGAACAATCTCCCTAAACCGAAAAACATAGTTTTCATGGCCGGACGTAAATTCGGTTCAACTGGTTCCGAAGAACTCACCTGGGCAGCAAACGTCCTGTGCCCAGCATTAGTAGCGGAGGCATTCCGCGATCAGCGCGTTGTCGTCTTTTCAACAGCCTGTGTTTATCCCTTTGTTCCCGTGGCATCTGGCGGCGCGAAAGAGAATTTATCGTTAGATCCCCCCGGTGAATATGCCCAATCTTGCGTTGGTAGAGAACGGATGTTTGAGTACTTTTCAAATAAATATGGCACACCAGGGTGTTTAATCCGCCTCAGTTATGCCATCGACTTGCGCTACGGTGTATTGTTTGATGTTGGTGATGCGGTTTTTCGCGGAAACAAAATTGATGTTTCTACTGGATACGCCAATGTCATCTGGCAAGGCGATGCAAACACCCAAATCTTGCGTGCTCTTCGTCACTGCGAAGTGCCCTCTACACCATTAAACATTAGTGGTGCCGAAGCGACCTCGATCCGACGGGTCGCCGAGGCATTTGGAAAACGATTTGATAAAACCCCTAATATTACAGGTAGTGAAGCTACGACTGCGTGGCTTGTAAATACGGAGAAAGCTTCAGAATTATTTGGCGAAGTAAAAGTGCCGGTAGATTTAATGATTGATTGGATTGCCGATTGGATAATGAACGGCGGTAGAAGCCTTGGAAAACCAACCCACTTCGAAGCTCGAGACGGTGCCTACTAATACCCTGGACATTATTAAACTAGATAGCCGTTTTTTAGCGGATGCCCTTACATTATCCAACGAAGCTAACTGGAACCAGTTGGTAGACGACTGGGCCATGATGATCACTGCCGGGGAGGCGATTGGTTTTCAAGATACCGGCGGTCGTTTAATAGCTAGCGCCCTAACCTTACCATACGGCGACCAGTTCGGCTGGATCAGTATGGTAATAGTAACTCAATTGCGGCAGAAACAGGGTTTAGCGACCCGACTTCTCAATTCCTGTATCCAGCGCTTAGAAGGTAAGCATCTTGTGCCGCTACTCGATGCCACACCTGCAGGAGAAAATGTATACCGACCGCTAGGTTTTCTTCCTCAATTTGGATTTGAACGCTGGGAACATGAGGCGGTGGAAAATATTTCTCAAACAGCTACTCAGAGAAATAATAAAACAGGCATGCTTGAAAAATTTGACCCGTCAGAAATAATTGAGAAAGACCGAAAAATTTTTGGCGGTGACCGCCGGACCATAATTGAAAGTCTAATAGAACGTAGTTCTGAATTCGCTGCCGTTGCTGAAAACAAAGGTGGATTTCTCCTGGGGCGCGACGGTAGAACCGCAACCCACATCGGCCCCATCTCAGCTAACTCGCCAAAAACGGCCATCGCCCTTCTAAATCACGCCTTAACCAAATTATCCGGAAAAGTTTTTATCGATGCATGTAATCATCAAAATAAATTCATCGTACAATTAGAAAAATATGGTTTCCGCAGGCAGCGCCCATTCTTGCGCATGGCTAAGGGTTACACAAAAAAATTAGGACAACCTGAAAAAATGTTTGCGATGGCTGGCCCAGAGCTGGGATAATAATTTTGGTAGAAATGGAAACGTTAAAACATGGCATTTCATTGGTCTGACTGGCCGGATGACGTATTGGTACGTTTGCGAGAAGGCAGCGTCATACCGGCTTCACCCCTTGCTCTGACTGCCGCCCGTCAGTTTAATCCGCAACGCCAAAAGAGTTTGGTGCGTTATTATATTGATGCCGGGGCAGGTGGCATCGCTATTGGTGTCCATACTACGCAGTTCGAGATACGTGAAAAAGGTATCTATACTAGAGTTCTGGAAACTGTTGCAGATGAAATAAACAGTTGGGCAAAAACTGAAAAAGAAAAATATTTTATCAAAATTGCCGGTTTATTAGGGAAAACAAATCAGGCCAAATTAGAAGCGGATGTCGCCCGCAATCTTGGATATCATGCCGGCTTGCTGAACCTCGCCACATATAAAGATGCAAACGAAGATGAAATTATCGAGCATTGTGAAGCCATTGCGGATATCATGCCTCTGATTGGTTTTTATCTTCAACCGGCAGTTGGCGGGATCGTCTTGTCATCGAACTTTTGGCAACAATTCTCTATGATAGAGAATGTTATAGCCATAAAAGTCGCGCCTTTTAATCGCTATCAAACTTTAGACGTTTTGCGGGGAATAGCCCTAGCGAAAGCTGAAAATAGAATCTCAGTTTATACCGGGAATGACGACAATATCGTGATAGATCTGATCACACCCTATGAGATTAGGAGGGATAACACCACCGTAACACTCCGTACCGTTGGCGGACTGCTTGGTCATTGGGCTATTTGGGTTAAAGGAGCAGTCGAGGTTCTAACAAAATGCAAGGAAGGTATATTGGATGATTCTTTGTTGGCGCTAAACGGCAACGTAACCGACTGTAATGCCGCAGTTTTTGATGTAGCCAATAACTTTAAAGGCTGCATATCTGGAGTTCACGAGGTTCTGCGACGGCAAGGACTGTTCGAGGGCATTTGGTGTCTCAACCCAAATGAAACTCTTAGCCCGGGCCAGATGGAGGAGATTGACCGAGTATACCGGGACTACCCGGAGTTAAACGACGATGCTTTTGTCATGAAAAACTTGGATCGTTGGTTGTCGTCCTAATTGTTACTCGTTGTCATCCACTTCAGCACCGGCACCGGAACGTGAACTTTCACTTGCCGGAACAAGTACCCGCTTTGCGGCTTCTAGCAACGTCTCTCGGGTCTCTCTAACAAGGAACAGACCTTCTTTTAAGGCCCGCATACGTCGCCGTTCGAGTTCTACAGAGTTTATAGTCACGTCAGAAATTTTAGGAGGTGCACCCTTTCCGCAGGAGATTGTTAACTCGGTTGCGACGTCGGGGTTTGTGAGAGAGATCATAGTCTGCGCTTCAGCAGCCAATGCTTCACTATCGCCCCAAACAAGTCGAAACCATCGATCATTACGGGCACGCCTAACAGCATAGGCAAGCGCGGCAGACGGTGATCTTATATTCTCAACCCTCAATTCCAGGTCCATCACCATTGCCAGATCGATTGCCAATGGCCCCACAACTAGTGCTGACAAACCACCAGCATTGATTCTCTTTTCCGAATGTGTTGGTACGCCAGAAAGTGCATCAAGATCCCGAACCAAAATCGCCAAACCGCCTAGTCCATGCGCCTCACACCAAGCTGTTGCAAATGCTCCATCGCGGTCGAGGCCAGACGCAACACCGGCAGCTTCTAACGCCTTTTGCGCCATTCCCTCTAACTCGCTCATGGAGGTTCTTATGGTAACCGTCAAACCGCTGTCTCACTTGGAAAAATGGGTGCAAACCAATCATCGGCTGCCGGCAAAGTAAGTTCGTCAGGAAGTGGTGCACCCTGGAAGAGCGTAATGCGGGTCCATAATTTTGATTTAGGGTCAAATTTAGTTGCGCCAAATATGGATAGCTTGCACCGCAAGATATTGACCGGTTCGCACCCGGAGCTAATAAGGTTGTCCCTGATTTCCGCGTAAGGTAACTCAGCAAGTGTCTGGATGCGACGCACCACACGCCGAAATTGCGGCCAAGCAATTAGAAATTCCGCAGTGTTTGTTTCGTCATCGAGCTCCCCGAGTTTTTCATAGAGGCGAGTGACGTCACGGGCAATCCCTATTGGCATTTCCAGTTCTGCTCCTGGTTCCACATAGCGTCCAC
>Ga0209089_10001806_pt1 | contig 19355 bp, 15 predicted proteins | sample ArcticOcean_MG_C_FD_187431 | JGI IMG/M metagenome (GOLD analysis project Ga0209089, IMG submission 187431) | Marine microbial communities from western Arctic Ocean - ArcticOcean_MG_CB2_150 (SPAdes) (version 2) | ecosystem: Environmental > Aquatic > Marine > Oceanic | place: Arctic Ocean: Canada... | reverse complement strand
AAAAACTAATGCACCCAAACAACTAGATTCTCAGATCACGAAAATGATCAACCTTGTCGTTGCTAGTAGGAACGACGTGGCAACCAGCGGCCTCACTCAACGCAATGTTCAACTCAGCCCAAACGCCCCAGGCACTGTCAACCTGAATTCATTTCAGGATCTACCGTCCAAACCACCAACCACTCTCATTTCAGCCAACCACCAACTAGCCAAAAAACGCGGAGCGCCGTCTGTCATCCTGAATTTATTTCAGGATCTCTCTCCTTCTGCGCAGCGAACACGTCCACAAGCACACATCCCTGCTAAAGTCCCCACATTCCAACCACACACCTCGAAGAAAACCCAACACCCAAAATGCAACGTGTATACATAACCCTCCAAAACGACGACAAAATCGCCATCTACAACCTCGACTCCAACACCGGCGATCTCACCCATCAGGAAGACATCCCAGTCACCGGCGGACCCGCCCCCTTCGCTTTCTCACCAAACAACCAACACGCCTATACCGGCCTCCGTGTCGCCAACAAAATGGCAAGCTTCGACGTTGACGCCGACACCGGATCGTTAACGCCCACAGACACGGTCGATCTCGAATCCGACCCCTGCTTCATCTCCGTCGACGACACCGGACGCCACCTACTCTCCGCCTACTACGGCGCAGGGCACATCGCAGTCCACCCAATCAGCGAAGAGGGATCTGTTGGCGAAAAAGCCACCGAATGGATCGCCACCCGACACCGCGCCCATTGCGCCCACACCGACGCATCAAACAGCTACACATTCCTACCTCACGTCGACGACTCAAACGCCATTTACCAATACAAATTCAACGCCGAAAACGGCAAACTCACCCCAAACACCCCGGCCGTCATTGAACCGCCAGCAGGCGACGGACCCCGCCACTACGTCTACCACCCAAACGGCAAATTCGTCTACTTCGACAACGAACAAGGCTGCAGCGTAACCGCCTACAAATTCGACTCCGAAACCGGAACTCTCGAAGCATTCCAAACCCTGTCAACGCTCCCCGATAACTGGTCTGGCGATAACTCCTGCGCCCAAATCCACATCAGTCCGTCAGGCGATTTCATCTACGCAACAAACCGTGGACACAACAGCGTCGCCATGTACTCCGTGAACCCAAACACCGGCGAACTAACATCGCTAGGACAGCAGCCAACCCTCGGCACACCACGAGCCTTCAACATCGATCCCACCGGAAAATTCATGCTCGTCAGCGGACTCGATAACGGCGATCTAGCAACCTATAAAATCGAATCCACAGGCCACCTAACCCACCTGAAAACCCAACCAATCGGCAACGAACCAATGTGGATCCACATCACCGATCCAATCACCTAGCCACCGACTGGCGACCACCGTGTGCTGTCATTGCGAGGAGGCCCTGCGACGTGGCAATCAACGACCCTACCTCACCGATCGGCCGACTCAGCAACTCGCGTTTCAACATCAACAATCCAACCCATAACATCACCGTCACAATCTCCCCCACCCCAACCAGCACGCAGTAGCTGCACACCTCTGCTTCCCTCCTTCGGGAAGGGGTTTAGAGGCCACGTCGTAGACATACGAGCCCAAGTGCGGCCTCGGCACGCCCGGCTCATGCTAGATTGCAGCGGCGACCAAGTCCGCATCGGACGCCCGGAGCAAATCACACATGAAAATCACATCAATAAAACCCTGGCTCGTAAAAGTCGAAGGCTCCTTCTGGGGCGAATACTTCTTCATCGAAGTTCAAACCGATGAAGGCATCACCGGCTGGGGCGAAATAACAACCACAACCCTCACCGCCAACCGTGCCGTCGCCGGAATAATCGACAAACTCAACGACCTCCTCATCGGGGAAGACCCCGCCCGCATCGAAATGATCTGGCACAAGATCTTCCGGGCCTTCACCTACATGGGCTCCCGAGGCGCAACAACCCACGTCGTAAGCGGAATCGACATCGCACTCTGGGACATCCGAGGCAAAGTTCTAAACCTTCCGATCTACGAACTTCTGGGCGGCAAAGTCCGTGATGAAATCCTGCTCTACACACACCCCGACCAGAAAAACTTCGCAACCGACGAAGGCGTAGAACAAGAAATCAGAAAAATCGTCGATTCAGGTCACAAGGCCCTGAAATTCGATCCGTTCCCATTCACAGGTGAACAAGCCAAGCAAAACGCCGGATACCTCAGTGGAACCCTCGACCGCGCCAGCGAACGAGTAGCAGCCGAACTCACGGCTAAAATCAGAGAAATCGCGGGACCCGATATCGAACTGCTCATCGATGCTCACGGCCGATTCAACGTCCCAACCGCCATTCGACTCTGCAACACGCTCGAAGATGCCGGCGACATCGACTGGTTCGAAGAGCCAGTTCCGGTCGAAAGCTACCACGCACTAAGCCAGGTCCGAGATAAAGTGAACGTGCCAATCTCGGTAGGAGAACGGCTCCACACACGCTGGGAATTCGTAGCGATATTCGAGCAAGAACTCGCAGATTTCGTGATGCCTGATGTGACTTGGACCGGCGGGATTACCGAGTTGAAAAAGATCTCAAACCAGGCCGAGGCCTACTACATACCGGTGTCACCGCACGATGCCAGCGGCCCCATCAACGTACTCGCCGGAGCCCACGTAATGATGACAGTCCCGAACTTCTACAAGCTGGAAACTGCAAACGCCGATCTCACCAAGTACAACGAGTTCATCCAAACCCCACTCGATAATTCCGGCGGCGCGCTACACATGCCAGAAGGACCCGGCCTGGGCATAGAGATGAACATGGACTACCTCAAAGCCAACAAACTCGAATAGCCAGCCGACCTACGCAGCACTTACCCCCTCTCCCAAGGGAGAGGGCTGGGTGAGGGAGAAATCCAAACCTCGCCAACCAAACCCCAAGAGCTAAACCCACCACCGGTCCTCCCCCGGACCGGGGGAGCTAGAGCCGCGTCACAGACATGCGAGCCCAAGTACGGCCTCGGCACGCCCGGCTCAAACGAGACTGCGACGCGCGACCAAGTCGTCCGACGACGCCCGGAGCAAACGCAAACGCCCGGAGCAAACGCCACCCGCGCCCGAAGCTAAAACGAAATACTTCATTCCCCCGGTGCATATCCAACCGAATTTACCCCTGCCCGAACATCGGAAATCAATAAATTATCTTTACGCGCATTTATGCTTTTTTTCGTTTTATTCGTAGAAATCCAAAACACTGAACGCCAATTCCCGATTGAATACACCGTATTGCCCAATGGTCATCCGGAGTTCACGAAAGCAACAACACCGTTGGCTTCTCTGTACTCACAGAACTCGGAAAATCTCGAATATTTGAACTCGCCCAAAAAGTAGGCATTCCCGAGAATGCGGTCGACGTAGAGGTCTCCAAGCATCTCGGCCTCGACGATCCGCCAGCAAACCCAACATCAGGCGGAATGAAGATATCGGTCAACTACCCATCTGAAGTCGCCAGCGGAAACTCCATCGATTTCGAAGTAACAGTCACCAACACGAACTTCACCTTCAAAGAGATCGAATACAACGGTGCTTACCCCGCCGACATTCTCATTTTTGATGCCAACGGCAGCGAGGTCTGGCGACACATGACGGGCGCCATCATCCTGCCCGGCGGTTCGACTCAACTTCCACCCAGGGGATCAGTCACATTCACCGTCGAGTGGGACGGCCTAAGCCACGACGAAATCACTCTCACCCCCGGCCAATACTCGATCCGCGCATTCACTGAGTTCAGATTCGATGAAACCGACAACAGAACATCCCACCATCTCAGCACCACCCCAACCGAACTCCAAATAACCGCCAAATAACCCAACAGTCAATTCGATCCGCATGAATCAACTAATGAGTAAATTATTGACAACGCTGCTACTCGCCACGTTTGTCATCATGCTGTTCTCGGCCTGCACCACCGGCGACGATTTCCGAAGCGCACCGCCCCCTCCCGGAACATCTGGAGCAACTGGCGACACCAACGAACCTGCCCAAACACCTCCAACTCCCGTCCCAACACCAACAATCTCCGCGCCTCCATCACCAACTCCAACCCCTTCTCCCCATGCAGCAACGGTCACCAAAGAAGGCTGCTACGACCGAGGCTACGGTGGCCGAATAAGAGACCCCAACAATTCAAGGGTCGATATCTACCTACTCGTAGAACCGCCCTTGCGCACTTCCGATTACGCCAGAGCAATCTCCGAAACCCTATGCGTGGCTGGAGGCAGATACACCCCACCCGGTGAAGTCCACGTCATTAAAGCGAACTACACGCTGAAGCAACTAAACGAATGGCACGCCCGAATTCGTGATGAGGTACTGCAAGTTCAGGGTCTTTGGTCGACCGACCTAGACGTAGCCAAAAACAGTCTCCAATACGGAGTTCTTTCAGAATCAGCAAAATCTAACATCTTAGAAATCGCCGGAAATGCCGGAATTCCTAACAATGCAATCTATGTCCAAATCCCACCTCAAATCGAATTAGACACTCCCCAACCCACTCCGTCCGCTAGCGGAATGATGCTGTCGCTCGACTATCCACCTGAAGTAACCAGCGGTGAACCAGTAGATTTCGAAGTGACTGTAACCAACTTGAACGAAATCGAGAAAATTATCGAATACAACGGCCGCTGTACCCGCCGACGTCGTGATTCTCGACGCGGATGGTCAAGAGGTTTGGCGGCTGACAACGGGAGGCATCAATCTCCCCGGCGGCGGGAGTAGGCTATCCTCGGGCGATTCCGTCACGTTCACAGTCGAGTGGGACGGTCTGGATCACGACGATATCGCCCTCTCACCGGGCCAGTATGCCATCCGAGGATTCGTTAGGCTCCGATTCGCAGATTTCGCAGGTACATCCAGCACTCAACTCACCACCACACCAACCGAACTCCAGATAACCGCCAACTAACCCAAAACAAAACCCGCATTTGGCGGCGCCACTGGCGGCGGCTAACCCTTCGCCACACCCGATAGCTGATGCGAAACCAGCTGGGCGTACAACCCACCCCGCTCCAGCAACTCAACGTGATCGCCGATCTCGACGACCTTCCCGCGATCCATCACGATAATCAGATCCGCACTCATCACGGTCGACAACCGATGCGCAATCACAAGCGTCGTCCTATCCGAAGCCAATACGTTCAACGCCCCACGAACCATCTGCTCGTTCACGGCATCCAGATGCGAAGTCGCCTCGTCCAACACCAGAATCGGAGCATCCTTCAAAAACGCCCGACCAATCGCCACCCGCTGACGCTGCCCACCCGATAGCTGCGACCCACGTTCGCCAACCACCGTTTCCAGTCCGTCAGGCAGTGTCGCAATAAACTCGGCAAGCCCCGCCGAATCAACGGCAGCAGCTACCTGTTCTTCCGATGCATCAGGACGAGCAATCAACAAATTCTCACGCAACGTCGTGTTGAACAAATATGTGTCCTGAGCCACCAACGCCAAATGCTCCCTCAAATCGACAAGCACGTACTCACGTAACTCGTTCTCGCCCAACTTTATGTCGCCGGTTTGAGGATCCCAGAACCGCATTATCAAATGAGCAGTCGTCGTCTTACCTGCCCCAGAAGGACCTACCAGAGCAACCGTTTTACCTTGAACGATCGGGAACGAAACATCGTCCAACGCCTTGAAATCAGTGAAGTCATAGCTGAAATCGACCCCATCTAAATCAATACCAGTATTCGTGACCTCTTCGACCGAACCGTCCGTAACCGGCACCGGCTCAAGCTGCACCGCATATATCCGCCGGGTCGATCCGATCGTGTCGGCAAGCAATCGACCCACCGTCGATATCTCCGAAATCGGTAAAAACGCCGACATCGTAAGCAGCGTCATCAGCGGCAGCAGCCCTGCATCAAGCGATCCGCCAGCAACCAATGAAGCACCAACCACCGCAACCGTTAATCCGCCCATCCCGGTAATCAGTTCAAGATAGATTTTCTGAAGCGTAAGCTCTCGGAAAAACGGCACACGTATCTCAACATAGTCCCGAGCCATCGACATAAATTCCGCCCGACGGTGTCCACCCATGTTGTAAGCAACAACCTCGTGAAGACCCTGCATCGTATCGACGCTGTGCGAGTTCATCTCGCCAAGCTTTTCCCGTGAACGGCTACCTAATCGATCCACCCGCCCCCGAGCAACAAGCGGGCTCACAGCCGTAATAATCAGGAACGGCACAACCGTCACCGCCAGTGGCCAACCGTAAATCCCAAGCGCAACCAACACGCCAATCGGCACCGCCACGGCCACAAACGCAGGCGCAACGATGTGAGCGAAGAAATATTCAACCGTTTCGACGTCTTGTGTAGCCATGCTCACCAGATCGCCAGTCCGCCGACGAACCAAGTACGCCGGAGCCAACTGATCCAGCTTCCTGAACAACGAAATCCGCATCTCAGAAAGCAACCTAAACGCCACGTCGTGCGAAACCCACGATTCCGCCCAGTGCAACACCGCCGTCAAAGGAGCCACTATCAGCAGCAACATCACCAGCGTCCCACGAGGCTCCCCCGAACGAACCGCAGCCACTATCAGCCCACTCAAAACCCCAACACCAATCAGCGTCAAGAATCGAGTCAGCCCGAACAGGAAGCTGAACGAAAGCTCTTTCCACCACGGCCTTATCAACCCCATCAACACGCCGAATGTCGCAATCCACCCCATGCCCTCGGCACGCAAAATAGCGTCGGTCGGCTCCATACTCGCAACATCGCTGATCTGGCCCGTCGACTGGTCACCGCCATCCGTTTGCTCAAGAGGCGCATCGCCGTTCGACGTTCCAGAAACAGACCCGAACGCCCCGTAAGAAGGCGATTCCGATTCAGCCGTAGCCTGCGCCGCCATCAACCGGGCATACTCGCCATCAACAGCCAGCAACTCGTCGTGCGATCCCGATTCCACAACCCCGCCAGCCTGCAATACATGAATCCGGTGCGCTCTCCTCACACTCGATAGACGATGCGCAATCACCAGCACCGTACGATCCTTCATCAACCGTTCAAGCGCCTCTTGAATGATGTGCTCGTTCTCAGCGTCCACCGCCGACAGCGCCTCGTCCAACACAAGAATCGGTGTGTCCTTCAGCAACGCCCGTGCAATCGCAATCCGCTGTCGCTGCCCACCAGAAAGTTTGATTCCCCGTTCGCCAATGATCGTGTCGTAGCCCCGAGGAAGCCGATCAATAAACTCAGTAGCGTTCGCAATCTCAGCAACCCTGCGCAGGTCATCATCCGGCGCCGACTGATCACCGAATCGCAGATTCTCAGCCACCGTGCCGTGAAACAAATATGTGTCCTGAGAAACCACAGCCATCTGATCCCGAAGCTCATTCTCCGGCAAGTCCCCCAGCTCAACACCACCAACAGAAATCGACCCCGAGTCCGAATCAAAGAACCTCAACAACAACCGCACAACCGAAGTCTTCCCGGCTCCGCTCTCCCCAACAATCGCAGCCGTCTCGCCAGCCGGAATCGTCAGATTAAACCCTGATAATGCTGAACGCCGAGCACCCGGATACGAAAACCCAACGTCCGTAAAAACTATCTCTGGCCGTTCAACCCGCCCGTCAAACCTGTTCGATCTCGTCGCAACAAACGGCTTGGCGTCCAAAAACATAAAAATTCCGTGAGCCGCCGACAACCCGTTCAACCCCGAATGAAACAGTTGACTCAGCTCCCTAAACGGCCGGAAAAGCTCAATGCCAAGCATCAATATAATCAGCAGTTCCTCGAACCGCATCTCCCCCGAATCGACCCGATCCGCCCCAACAATCAGCAGCACCGCCGCGCCAATCGCTACCCCAGCAATCGTCACCCCAAGCGATCCCGCGTTTGTCGCCAACACCCACATCGTCGACTTGAACACCGCATGCGCCTTAGTCGCCAGCACTTCGGCCTTCGCCTCGCTCTGCCCGAACGACTTCAAGGTGAACAATCCCTGCACAGCGTCTAGAAATTCCGAAGCGAAATCGCCGTAAGTCTCGCGCCGTCTAATGGAAGCATCCCGATTCCACCGATGAAATACTGCCGGCGCGAATATCGTGAGAACCGAAAATCCAAGTGCGATGAACGCCATCGGCGCATCGAGATACATCAGGTAAACGAAAATTCCAATTGGCGTAAGCACAGCCGTAAACAGCTGCGGCAAATACTGACCAAAGAACGTTTCCAGCTGCTCAACGCCGTCCACCACCGATAGTAGCGCATCGCCCGTACGCTGTTGCCCAAAATACGATGGACCCAGCAGCAAAACCTGATCGTGCAGTCGGCCCCGCAGCTTCAGTTGAATCGAAGCAGCCGTTTTGTGGGCGACCATTTCCTTCTGATACTGCAGCACCCCACGAAGCAGCACAGCCACACCCGCCGCACCGATCAGAGGATACAAATTCTCAACCGATTCGCCTTGCAGAATCTCGCCCAGCAAAACCCCAAGCAAAACCAGGCGCGCTACCCCCGCAGCAGCGGTTAACAAACCGAAAACTACAGCGGCAGCAATGCGCAAACGCACGCCACCAGTCATTGCCCACAAACGAATATCGAAATACATCGGGCGTTATTATGGCAGAGGGTCAGCCGAGTTGACCGAATCCGGCAATCATTCTGGTAGGGTTGGCGATTCACGAAGGGCTGGATTTGAACATGAGCGACAACGACCTGAAACTGATGGCGCACCTGATGCGCAGGGCCGGTTTTGGTGCGAGTCGCGATGAGCTCGAACGTCGAGTCGAAACTGGCTACGACCAGACCGTCGACGAGCTACTCAACCCCGATTCGCAAACACCCGTCGACTACTACGAATTCCTACGCTACTACCCACTCTGGTGGAAGCCCGGAACCATGGGCGGACTCGGCCACGCTGGCTGGGTCTGGCGAATGATCAACACACAGGCAACCCTTCAAGAAAAACTCTGCCTCTTCTATCACCAGCTATTCGCAACCGGCGTAGCCAAAGTCGATCACTACGACGAAATAGAAGACATGATCGACATGTTCCGTGAAAAGGGCATGGGCAGCTACAAAACCATCCTCATGGAAATCGCTCACAGCCCTGCGATGCTCTTCTGGCTCGACAATCACGAAAACCACGCAACGTCAGTAAACGAAAACTGGGGACGAGAGCTACTCGAACTTTTCACGATGGGCGTCAGCAACTACACAGAAACCGACGTCAGAGAATGCTCCCGAGCCTTCACCGGCTGGACCCTCTCCCACAAACTCCCCCGCTTCCATATGGGGCGATGGGACTGGGAGTTCGAATACCGACCCGAAGATCACGATGCAGGCGAAAAGCAATTTCTCGGCCACACCGGCAATTTCGATGGCGAAGAAATCATCGACATCATCCTTGCCCAACCAGCCACCGCCACATTCATAGCGCGCCACCTCTACAGCTTCTTCGTCGCCGACGAACCGCAAGTCCCCGCCTGGTCCGTAACCCCGCCAAATAACCCGGAAGCCGTCCAGGCAATCGCCGACAATCTGATGGCCAGCGACTACCACATCGGCACAGCCCTCAAATTCATCCTGACATCCGACTTCTTTAAAGAATCGGTATTTGCCAAAGTGAAAAACCCAACCGAAGTCGTAATTGGAACCCTGAGACTCGTAGGCAACACCGAGCGCCCCTCGCCTGAAACGATGCAGTGGGCAACCGATATCACCAACATGGGCCAGGACCTACTGAACCCGCCGAGCGTTGAAGGCTGGCACTCGGGTATCGAGTGGATCAACAGCGGCACGCTGATGAAGCGAACCAACTTCACGGCCGAACTAATCAGCGATCGATCCCGACCCGGCGTAACCAGCATCCTCGATCGTGTAATGGCAGCAGGCAACTCCCCAGAAGCCCTCGTTGACGCCTGTCTCGACGTCATGGGACCCCTCGAAATCGCCCCAGAATCTCGACTAGAACTTATCGAACACGCAACCGCCCTTGCTAACGAAAACACCAACGGCAACGGCGCTAAAAACACAGATTCCATCTCAACTATCTCCGAAATTCTCCAGTTGATCGTATCGCTAAGAGAATTCCAGTTCGCCTAACCAACGGCGATCAGATCCAACAGTGCAAACCACAGGGAGCCCTGAAATCACAACCAAATCCAGCGATCCCGTTATCGTCGTTCTCCAGCTCTCAGGCGGGAACGACTACCTCAACACGGTCGTCCCGCACGCCGACCCGCTCTACAAGGACTACCGCCCGATCGTGAACGTGGCCGATGAAGACGTGCTGCATCTGGACGACCAGATAGGTTTCCACCCGTCAATGGGCCCGATCCAGAAGATGTATCAGGACGGCAACGTGGCGATTCTTCATGGCGTCGGCTACGAAAACTCCCCTCGATCCCACTTCCGATCGATGGACATCTGGCACACCTGCGAACCGGAAACTCTCGGAACCGAAGGCTGGCTCGCACGAATCGTCCGCGACATCGACCCCAACAAAGAAAACGTAGTCACCGCCGTCAGCATGGGACCCTCACTGTTCCGCGCCCTCGTAGGACCCGGCGTCCCCGTTGCAACGGTCGAAAACATCAACAGCTACGGCATGCTCACCGGCCTGACTCCAGAGGAAAAACTAAACAGAGTCCTCACCCGATACAGACGCATGTACTCACCAGCAATCGGCTCAGGAAAAGTGATGGACTATCTCGGTCAAACCGGACTCGACGCCCTAAAAGGTGCCGACATCCTCGCCGCTGCACCCGCGAACTACACCTCCGATGTCGAATACGCCGATTCCAGCGTTGGCAAAAAACTAAAAGGAATCGCCCAAATACATCTCGCAGGCCTCGGTTCAAGAGTCTTCTATCTCGATCACAGCGGATTCGACACCCACGCCGATCAGATTGCCACCCACGCTCGCCTCTGGAGCGAAGTCTCAACCGCTATCCAAGATTTCTTCGACGACCTAGAAGCCCACAATGCCGCCGATAACGTGGTGATGTTCCTCTTCTCCGAATTTGGGCGACGCGTCTACGACAACGGAGCCGGCACCGATCACGGCGCAGGCGGCGTCTGCCTCGCCATCGGCAAAGGCGTCAAGGGCGGCCAGTACGGCGAATACCCGTCGACGAAAACGTCCGATCTCGATCAGGGCGACCTCGTCCCCGGAACCGATTTCCGAAGCATCTACACAACCCTTGTTGAAGACTGGATGGGACTCGATCCGATCTCAGTAGTCGGCGGTAACTTCGAAAAACCCGAATTCATCACCCGATAACGCGGCCTCAATAAGCAAGTAAAAGACGCAAACAAACCGAATGCCACCTTCATTAACAACATCAGCCGCCGGACGAACCTACGACTTCAGCCACGTAGTCGGAGGCCGCCAGATAACCGGCGTCGTAAACATGGCGTTCGGCGAAAACGACGATGTTTATGTGACGAAAAAGGCACTCGCATTTTTCGATGTTGAACTACTCAAGATCGGCAAAGAACCCGGCGATGAAGAAGTGATCCAGTCATTCCGGGCAAAAGATTTCGACCTCTTCGAAAACTCCTGGCCGTCGTGCGTCGCAGTCGGGCCAAACCTCGATGTCTACGTAACAGACGAACTGCGCCACCTAATCATGGTCTTCGATCACGATGGCAACTTCATCCGCAACATCGGCGAACATGGCGATCAGCCTGGCCAATTCGACCGACCCTCAGGAATCGTCTTCGCCAACGACGGATCACTCTACGTATCCGACACAAAAAACCACCGCATCCAGCACCTAACGACCACAGGCGAAGTCATCACGACCTTCGGCGAACCCGGCACAAACAAGGGCCAATTCAACTCACCCTGGGGCATCGACCTCGACGCCGCGCAAAACGTGCTGGTAGCCGACCACGTAAACAACCGAATCCAAAAGTTCGACTCCACTGGCAACTACATCAGCGCCATCGAAACACCAGGTTCAGGAGCCGGTGAACTCAACCACCCGTCCGACGTAACAACCGATCCCGATGGCAACATCTACATCTGCGACTGGGCCAACAACCGCGTTCAGGTCTTCGATGAAAGCGAAAACTACGTCCTCCAAATGGGCGGATCAGCAGTCGAACTTTCCAAGTGGCAAAAACGCTACATCCAAGGCAACCCCGATGTCTACAAAGCCCGCCGCCGTGTAGACACCCTCGATCCCGAAACTGGCTTCGCCCTCCCAACCGGAGTCGAATTCGACACCCGCACCAACCGACTCTTCGTAGTCGACTCCCAACGCTGGCGAATCCAAATCTTCAACAAACTAGAAGACTACGCAGAACCCCAGTTCAACATCTAATCAACGACCACGAAACTCTCATTCGCGAACTCATTCGCCAAATCAGGCAACAACCGATCATCTGTCATTCTGAACTCAGCCTGCCTCGAAGTAATCGGGGATTCAGAACCACGATCATCCCTGAATAACCGGTTATCTCAGCGTCAACTCGTCAACCTGAATCAACCACGCTCACCTTCATTCACCAACCAACATCCACCCCAACCCGAGGCTCCATTGACCTACACAAAAATCACCGGCTTAATCCCCATCCTCCAAACACCGTTCGATAGCAAAAGCCGAATCGACACCGATAGCCTCCGTAAAATCGTCGACTTCAACATCGAAAACGGAGTCGACGGACTCGGCATCGCCCTCGCCAGCGAACTGCAAAAACTCAACGAACCAGAACGAAATCTGGTCCTGAAAACAGTCGTCGATCAAACTAACGGCCGGGTACCAGTAGTGATGAACGCCGGAGCCAACGGAAACGATCTCGCCATCTACTACTGCAAGCAGGCACAGGAACTCGGAGCCGACGCCGTAATGGTCACCCCACCAGCAGGCGGAGGAGCCAGCCTCAGCCCCGAAGCAGCCCGCCAATACTTCCGTGACGTAGAAAACGCCGTCGATATTTCCGTCGCTTTGCAGGACGTCCAATTCGCACCAATAGCCCCCGACCTAGTAGCCGAAATGGCAGCCGAACTCCCCGGCGTAGTCGCCTGCAAAATGGAAACACCGCCAACCCCAGGACGAATCGCCGCAACGGTCGATGCAACAAAAGGAACGATCAGCGTGCTAGGTGGTGGCGGAGCAACATTCCTAATGGAAGAACTCGCACGAGGCAGCGAAGGCACCATGCCGTTCTGCTCAACTCCAGTCGAGTTCACCGAAATCTTCAAGCTCTACCGTGCAGGAAAAATCGAAGAAGCAATCACCCTCTTCAACACCCGCATCGCACCCATCGGCCACCTAATCGCGCAGGCACCCGAACTCGCAATCGGAATCCACAAAGAAATCCTAAAAAAACGTGGTCTGATCGATTCGACTCACGTAAGAGCCCCATCCATACTTCCCGATCAGCACACCAAGCGCGAAATCGAAGCAATCCTCGAACGAGTAATCGTCTAGTATTTCCGATCCATCCACCCGCGCCACAAACAAACCGGAGAACCCAATTGCCGCTGGTAACAATCCCCGCAGCCATGACCTTCATGGAACAAGCCCTCGAACGAGTTAAAGTTCCAGCCGCCAACACAACCGAAATCGCCGAAGTAATTCTCGATAGTGAACTACGCGGGAAACCCGATCATGGCCTCTACTTCTTCAGGTTAATGATCGACTGGCTCCAAGACGGCACGATCAATCCGACGCCGAACACGAAAATCACCCGTGACTCCCTGCTCAGCACAACCGTCGACGACGATAACGGCTGTGGCGTCATCGGCATGAACATCGCCACCGATATGAGCATCGCCAAAGCCAAAAAAACAGGCATGGCAGCAGCCAGTGTGACGAACTCAAGAAACGTCATAGCGCTCGGACCGTTCGTACAGCGCGCCGCAGAAGCCGGTCTCATGGCGTTCGCATGCAGTGCTTTCCGCCACCCGATCATCCCGCCAACAAATAGCCTCACCGGCACGTTCGGCACCAACCCCATCGCCTACGGAGCGCCCGCCGGTAAACACCCGCCGTTCGTACTCGATATGGCAACCAGCGCAATTGCAGCAGCCAAAGTGTGGGAAGCCCAAACAAACGGCGAAACGATCCCCGCCGGTCTCGTGGAATACCCCGACGGCAGCCCGCTAACCGAAGCCACCGACTACAAACTCGGCGAAAGCCTCATTCTCCCAATGGCGGGCGTGAAGGGCTACGGGCTAACGATGATGGCCGACCTATTCGGCAACGTGCTTGCGGGCAACGATTGGGGCCACTTCATCTGGCTGCTGAACCCAAAAGAATTCCAACCAATCGACGACTACTACGCCACCATGGACGAAGAAATCGACCGCATCAAAGGCGGCAAGCCAAAGCCGGGAGTCAAAGAAATTTTCTACCCCGGCGAACGCGGCCAACGAGAAATGGCACGACAAATAGCCAACGGGACCGTCGAAGTCAGTGACTCCTCGTGGAAAGCCGCACAATCCGTCAGCCAGGAACTAAACGTAAAGCTACCAGCCCAGACCGTCTGACCCCAAAGAAAACCAGGCTAGCCTGCCGAAGCCAGTACCGCCACACGCTTGTAGATCTGGATACGATGCCGACAGCTATCAGCGATCAGCACCAGACCATCGTCGTTCGTCTCAATCGCCGACGGACGCCAGAACTTCTTCTCCTGCTCAAACAACCCCGCGCCCTCGCGCCAGCTCGCCTGCTCAGGATTCACATCCAAAAATTCCTGGCACCACTTCGACAGCGTAGCGTCACCAACCAAAGTTTCACTGTGCGATCCGTCGGCACCAAACACCTGCACCCGGTCATTCCGCCAATCGGCGACATACAACGTACCGTCAGCAGAAACATGAACACCAGAAGGCCTATCGAACTCCCCAGAGCCAGACCCACTCGAACCCAGCGAACTCACAAATTCCCCATCCGGAGTAAACCGCTGAACCCGATCGTTCCGCCAATCAGCAATCCAAATACCGTCCTCAGCATCTAACGAAATCCCCCACGGGAAGTTGAACTCGCCGTCACCGGAACCAAACGTGCCAAAAGAAGAAATAAACCGACCATCCGGCGAAAATTTCTGAACCCGAGCGTTCAGGTGGTCGACAATCTGAATATTCCCCTCAGAATCCATCGCCATCCCCGAAGGCCGATTGAACTGCCCATCGCCCGACCCAAACTCGCCCCAACGCTTAATAAATTTGCCTTCACGATCGAATATCGAAACGTTGTGCATGAACTCGTCAGTAACGAAAACACGATCATCAGCGTCCAACACAATCGCAGTCGGCTGAGTCGTCTGACCGGGATCCGTACCCCACCGAGCAAACTCATACATATAGTCCGAATCCATCGTCTGCACGCTAATCCGCACGTCCTTATTGCCAGCATTCGACCGGCTCAGCACGAACAAAATACCCTTGCTATCGAGCCGCATGTCGACCGGATTCATAAACCCTCGGCCTAGAAACGACGCAATGCCAATCGTGTGGCTGTACGCAAAGTTTTCGAGTCCCATACAAATATCGCTCCCGAATCCCCTGCTAGTTCCTGACCAAATCAATCTTGTCGAATTTCTTCTTCAACACCGGCTCCGACTCAACGTCCAAAACGTCCTCAAGAAGCGTGGCGTAAATCTGCCTAAAGTCGGTGTTGAAACGAACATCGCCCTCAAGCTGATCCGCCAGTCCAAGCTTCGGGTACTCCCCGTAAAGCCCACCCTTAACCGAATCGCCAATCACAAACGCCGCCCCACCTGAACCATGGTCAGTACCAGCACCGTTATCGGCAATCCGCCGACCAAACTCCGAGAACATCCATATGACGGTCTCTTCGCTCTTACCAAGCTGTTTCAAATCATCCGTGAAGCACTGAACAGCCGCCGAAAGCTGATCCCACAACACAGCGTGGTTAACCAGCTCGGCAGTATGCGTGTCGAAGCTGCCGTGAGCAGCGTAGTAAATACGAGTCCCCAAATCGGCCGACATCACCTGAGCAATTCCTTTAAGGCTCTGGGCGATCGGGTTGTCCTCCGGATACTCAACATCCGACGAGTAAGCCTCAGGAGCCTCACGAAGCAAATCAGCTCCGTCCAAAGCCCCTCGACCCGTCTCCAAAATCCGACGAGAAGGAAATCCACCTTCAGCCATCGGCTGATAAATCCGGTCCACGGTATCCAACATAGCGTCACGATTACGAGCGCCTGAAAGCCCCGTGTACAAACCGTACGTCTCAAGCGCCCCAACCGAAGCCACCGAAACACCCTGCATCGCAAGCGCCCTCGGCAGCCCACGACCAAAGTTCACAGTAGTAATCGGATTCTTGCCTTCAGGATCGAGAAGCGAATTGGCCTTCCCAAGCCAGCCCACAGCCGAAGTCGTAAACGGTTCAGCCGTGTGCCAGATATCCATCGAACGGAAGTGCGACCGATTCGGCTCCGGGTATCCAATACCCATCATCACGGCCATCTTGTCCTGATCAAATAGATTCTTGAACGTGCCCATGTGCGAATTGAACGCCAGCCTGTCATCGACCGGAATTAGATCATCGCCCTTCAGCCCCATATTCGGCCGAAAATCATAGTAAAGCCCGTCCTGATAAGGAACCAGCGTGTTCAGATAGTCGTTACCACCCGAAAGCTGGATAACCACCAGATTTTTCTGCTTGCGACCATTTCCGTTTGAAGTGTTTGCCATATCCGACGCCTCCTGAGGCCGTCGTTTGCGCGCTGCGTAATTAGCAGTACTGGTAGTCGGGTGTAGAAACGATTAGTTGAAACATTTCGACAATGCGTTCAGCACCATCAAGCGCTCCCGGTGTACCCGGCCCGTTCTGAGCAGCATGATCCACCAAAACGGCTTTCGAACCAGACCCTAGATCGATAGAACCCATCGCATCAAGGCAGGCCTCAACGAACGACTCGGGCCGAACATCATCACCGGCATTTTCCACCAGCTGAATCATCCGCTGTATACCCGCTGAATCAACTCGACCCACCTCTGAAGCAGCAAAGTTAATCCGCTCGATCAAAGAACCAGAATCAACCCACTCCTCGCCTTCGTGCCAGCCCTCTACACCCGGCGGATTCAACAAATGCTGACCCATGAACATCGCCTGATTCGCCAACGTCGACGAATCCATGTCTGGAATTACAAACCGATCCGTCAACCGAGCAGCGCCAAACACCAACTCGGCAGGGCTCTTCACCTTGCGGAATCGAACACTCTCAGATTTGAAGTGATCCGAATTAAACAACGAACGCAGAATCGCCCGTATGTCGCCGTCAGTTTTTTGGAAAATATCAGTAAGCCGCTCAATCTCGGCATCATCAGGCGAGTCAGAAACAAAGAACAAATACAACCGCATTGCGATAAACCGAGCCGTGGCGCGCTTCGTCACGATGAGGTCGATTATGTCTCCGCCATCGAAGTTCCCAGTCTCGCCCAAAAACAACTTGTCATCGTTATCGTGATCGGTCTCGTCGAACCTGAACTCCATCGGAAACGGTCCCAAAAAGAACGGTGGGGGAGTCGGCTTCGAAGCCCATCCCGTAAACGCCCGGGCCGCAGCCTTCACGTCATCCTCGGAATAAGCACCCTCGCCCAACTCGTCGATACCCATCGAAAACAACTCAAGCAGCTCCCGACCGTAGTTTTCGTTCGGTGCGCCTTTGTGGCTGTTCTGATTGTCGAGCCAGTACATCATTCCCGGATTACGAGAAATTTCAAGTAAAAGTGTTCGGAAGCTGCCAAGCCCAAGACGCCTGAACAGGTCGATCTCCGTCAGCATCTCCAACCCGTGATCCAGCTTGATCCCGCCAACTGCCAGCAAGCTGTGCCAGAAAAGTGCAATCTTCTCTTCCAACGGCTTCTCAGTTGTAGCCAATCGCCACGACCACTGCGGATCTGCGTGACCAACCGACCGAGCCTCAACAGAAGCAATAAAGTACCGATCCATCAAGTCCTGATCTTCAGGCCTGGCAGCAACCGGATTCAGAAGATCCTCAACGGTCTCTTCGTACCCTTTGGCAACGTACTGGTCAATCTGATCTCGAGTAGCACCAAATCCTGTCCTACGCAGCAAATGCGCCATCACGGTTACATCTTGGTGTTTTCTTGCAACGGTCGTCATAAATTCAACTCCGGCAACTCGAAGATCAGCAAATCAATTCAAGCCAAATCCCGGTCACCACCACTTCAACGTCTAAACGTGCGCGCAAGCGTAGTTGTTAGGCGAGTCGAACGCAAGAACATTTAGCCACTGCTAGACCGGGATGAAATCTCAACTCCAGCCCTCTCCTCCTGAAGCCTAAGCACTATCGATGCGTCCTTATCACCAAGTCCCATAGAAACAGCCGTCTCCATCTCACCCAGCACCGAATCAGCCAACCTAACAGGCACCCCAACCTCTTCCGCCAGTTCAACCGCCAGCCCGATGTCCTTATAAGCACCCGCAAGAGTGAATCGAGCCTCGAAATCACCCTTCATAAACGTGTCAGGCAATCGAACATGCAAATTTCCACCCTTGCCGATAGCCGCCTGCTGCAACGCATCAAGCAATCGATCAGGATCAACCCCAGCCTTCACACCAATCGTCAAACACTCGCCAAACACCTGGTCCATCGAGAAACACGCCAAATTATTCATCAACTTCGCCACGGTCCCGGCGCCTAAAGCACCGACATGAACGACAGCTGTCGAAAACGCCTCCAGCAGCGGTAGCGCCCGCGAAACCTGCTCCGATTCGCCACCAACCAAGGCCGTAAGCGTGCCATCAGCAGCCCCCTCAACACCCCCACTAATAGGCGCGTCTATAAAGAACGCGCCCCGAGCACCCAACTTCTCGCCAACACGCTGAATAACCTCAGGCGAATTAGTCGTGTGATCAACTAGCAACATACCCGGCTCAATTAACGATTCGATCCCACCCTCACCAAATACCACCTGCTCAACCTCAACAGGACCCGGCAAGCACAAACAAACGACCTCGCACGAAGAAACCAGCTCAGCAAGCGAACCAGCAACCGAAGCCCCACTCCTGTCAAACGCAGCCCGCGCCGAATCAACCGAATCGAACACCATCAACTCGAAACCCGCCGCCAACAACTGCAGCGCCATTGGCCGCCCAATCTTGCCAACCCCAACAAATCCCACCCGAAAAGACTCTTCAGACACCATGATTCCCCCTCTTACCAGCATGCTAACGCTAACTGCCTGCCATCCTGCAAATTGCCGATAACACTATTAACCACAAAACAACTTTCGATCTAGTGACCTGCCCCAAAAACCTGTACCACTCGTTATGTTAGTCCGACGGCCTCCTTCAACCTGATTGTTTCCGGTGCCGGTGTCCGGTATCCGAGTGAACTGTGCGGTCGGATCGTGTTGTACTCCCTTC
>Ga0209089_10001797_pt1 | contig 19396 bp, 18 predicted proteins | sample ArcticOcean_MG_C_FD_187431 | JGI IMG/M metagenome (GOLD analysis project Ga0209089, IMG submission 187431) | Marine microbial communities from western Arctic Ocean - ArcticOcean_MG_CB2_150 (SPAdes) (version 2) | ecosystem: Environmental > Aquatic > Marine > Oceanic | place: Arctic Ocean: Canada... | reverse complement strand
GCTGAGCCATTATATCGGCTCGCAGGCCCAATTCATTCGGCCAGTCTCGCGCGGCGGGCACTATAATCGCGGCGAAGGCATCCGCATGGCTTTGGAGGCGGGCGCCGCCCCCTGTGGGGACTTTGGCAGCTTCCACGCCCAGCCGGTTGACCCCCGCTCCACTGATATCGAACCGGTCGTGCTAAATTACTCGTACGGCCTGTTGATCAACGACGCCGCCCGGCGCTTTACCGACGAGGCGCCGGCGATGGTTGATGCCAGCTATGAGGCTGTGACCCGAACCATCATGGCCCAGCGCCACGGCATTGCCTTTGCAGTGTTTGATGCCGGCCTGGACGACGTGGACAATTGGCAGGTGACGGTACGTTCACGCGAGGCGCCGCTGGAGGCTGGCGCCCTGGAAGATCTTGCTAAGCTGATGCAGATCGATGCTGACGAATTCAGCGCGACGGTCGCTGCCTATAACGCCGCCTGTCCTGATGCGGCCGGCTTTGATCCATTGCGGCCCGATGGGTTGGCGACGCAAGGCCTGGAGCCCCGGAAGTCCCATTGGGCCAGGCCCCTACTGCGACCGCCGTTTCGCGCCTGGCCAATCATCTGCTCAAACTGCTTTACCTTTGGCGGCGTGAAAGTCGACGAACGGGCGCGGGTGATCAATACCGAGGGGGACGCAATCCCTGGGCTCTACGCCGCCGGTGAAGTGGTCGGTCTCTATTACCGGGTCTATACCGGCGCAACCTCGGTCATGCGTGGTGCGGTAACCGGACGGCTGGCGGGCGCCGATGCCGCCCTGCGGCGCAATACCGCAGAATGAAACTATCTCTTGCAGCCGGGAACGCCTAATTCTCAAGCCGCAAGAACCACACGATGATGTCAATCGAAGCTTTAGCACAGCGGCGGGCGCCGAGGCGTCACGGTTCTTCATTCCCGGTGTTGCCAAAGCCTCGGCGGGCTGAAAAAATATCTCTCCTTATCTACAGTCACCGGAGCGGCAGATGGCCACGCAGATTGGCGCTTTTTTTCCGACCCGAGATATGCCGGCCGATCCGGCGCAGATACGTGACTGGGCGCAAGCCGCCGAAGCCATTGGTTATGACTATGTCGAGGTCTCCGATCACATTCTCGGCGTCGATCGAGCAGCGCGGCGGGGGTTTGAAGGTCCATACGATGCCGATGACAGCTTTCACGAGACTTTTTGCACGCTCTCGTTCATCGCCGCGGTGACCCAGCGGGTTGGCCTGGCAAGCGGGGTGCTGATCCTGCCGCAGCGGCAAACCGCGCTGGTCGCCAAGCAAGCGGCCCAGGTCGATGTGTTGAGCGGCGGGCGTTTGCGGCTTGGCGTCGGGGTCGGCTGGAACCCGGTCGAGTACGAGGCGCTTGGTCAGGATTGGAGCACCCGCGGCCGCCGCCAGGCCGAGCAGGTCACCCTGATGAACCGACTGTGGAGCGAGCGGGTGGTCAATTTCGAAGGTGAGTTCGATGCGGTTCGCCATGCTGGGGTCAATCCGTTACCGGTTCAACGCCCGATCCCGGTGTGGTTTGGCGGCGGCGCCGACGCCGTGCTGCGCCGTGCCGCCAAGCTTGGCCAGGGTTGGATTCCACTCGGCAATCCCGGCGGCAAGACCACGACGATGCTCGAGACGTTGCGCTGCTATCTGATCGAGGAAGGGCGCGACCCGGCGTATTTCGGCGTCGAGGCTTGGATCCGCTACGCTGACGGCAATCCGGATGGTTGGCGTGCGACCGCCGACAAATGGCTGGGCCTGGGCGCCACGCACCTGACCTTCTACACATCCGGTCAAGGCGCCGGCCCGTTGAACAAACAGATCGAGGCGATGCGCGCGTTCAAGGAGATGATCGCTTAAACCGATTAAGTCCTGTAGAGCGCTAATCCAAGACCGCCACGGCGCGGATCGGGCTGCCGGTGCCACCCTTGATCTTTAGAGGAAAACCGATAAAGCGGAACCGGCCCTTGCCGACCAATTTGTCAAGATGCATCAGGCCTTCCATATGGGTGATTCCACGTTCGGCGCAGGCAATATGCGCCTTGAAGTTAGGCTCCCCTTCAGGCGCCGGGCTGATCGCCTCGACACCGAACGCGACGATCTCCTTGTCGGCTAACCAATGCACGGCATCGACATGCAGCCCCGGAAAGTCGTGCAAATAGGCCGGCGTGCCGAACAACCGTTCATTGACCCCCATATGCAGCAAGACCGTATCGCGCGGCTTGATCTCTTGGCCCGACGCTACCAGGGCCGCTTCCATCTCGGCGACCGTAGTTTCGTGTTTCAAGGGCACATGTGAAAGATCCAGGCAGATGGCTTCAGTATAAAAATCCTCCAAGGGCACCTCATCGATCGAAGGCGCGTCATTGGCAGGATTAAAATGGCACGGTGCGTCGACATGGGTGGTGGAATGATCGCTCATCGAGATCGACAGGGATTTCGAGGTGAACCGAGTCCGGCCCGCCGTCTTAATCTCCTTGTGATCGTTCCAGACCGTTACGATTACCGGCGGGTGCGATGGGTGGGCAGGGGTCCGGTGTTCAATGGTGCGACTAAGATCGATCAGGGGCATGGCGTTTCTCCAGCAATCACGTGACCTTCACGTCACCGTTATGGTTCAATGTAACGGACGATATCAGCAAGATAACACTTCCGTCAGTTCATTGACAAAATGGGCGTCATGTCTTTCAGAAAATAGGAGCTTGATGTTGTTGACGAAGCCGGGAAAAGGCAGGGTGTGATGCAAGGACTTGAAGGCAAGGTAATCCTGGTGACCGGAGCGTCGGGAAATCTCGGTGGTGTGGTCGCCGAGCGGGCCGTCGCGGCTGGCGCCCGGGTCGCAGTCACCGATCGAGCGGCGGCGAAACTGAAAGTCCGATTCGCCGAGAGCGATTCCATCAAGTTGTTTCCCGGAGTGGAACTGGCCAATTCGGCGTCTTGCGCGGATTACGTCGAAAAGACCGTTGCCCGGTTTGGCCGGGTCGACGGACTGATTTCCACGGTCGGCGGCTTTGCGTTCACCAATGTCAGCGAAGACAGCTACGAGACCTGGGAGCGGATGCTGACGATGAATGTGAAGACCGCCTTTCATGTCAGCCAGGCGGCGCTCCCGGCAATGAAAGCGAACGGCTCAGGCTCGATCGTGTTGACCGGGGCAACCGCCGCACTAAAGGCGCCGGGCGGGGTTTCCGCCTATGCCGCGTCGAAATCCGGCGTGATGCGATTGGCCGAAAGCCTGGCCGATGAGGTCAAGGGTGAGGGCATCCGGGTTAACGCGGTGATGCCGAGCCTGATTGACACACCGGAAAACCGTGCCGCCATGCCGGACGCCGATCGCAGCGGGTGGGTATCGCCGGAAGAAATCTCCGATGTCATGCTGTTCCTGATCTCCGACGCGGCCCGAGCGGTAACCGGAGCGCTGATTCCAGTCACCGGTAAAGGCTGAGGTTACGGTACCCGGCGAGTCCATTGGGGCCGCTGGGTTGGCTTTGCAATACGGCTAATACTATGCGGTGGCAGGAATTGTCGTCGCGGCGCTATTTCTGGTTGACCGCGTGGGCTGGATTTCGGCCGAGGCGCGCGGCTCCTTTTTTTTTTAGTTACTGGTTTTGCCAAGCGCCGTCTATGGCTCATGGTCCTTTGGCATGGCTAGCGCTTGAGAGGGAACGGATGACAGGTGGGATGGAAGAATGAAAGTTAACACCGCAGAGCGCATTTTCGGATCTGCCTCGCTCTTGCGGTTCTGCTAGTTCTGGTTTTTGGCTCGGGTATCTCGCTCAAGAAACCCCAGCCGTCTGCAGGACGGAGCCGTCGGGCATAGCCACCGGCCCCTCGGAACACCTCAAGCAGCTGGTGACTTCGCGCAATTCAGTCATGACTGTTCTCCGGCTTCTCTTGTCACCCAGGCATCGGTCGTCGCATCCCAGCAATGCCCGATGCCGCGTTCACGTAGCTCGTGCCGGGCGATCTCGTTCTTGGTCATCGTGCGGGGAAAGCCTTCAACGAATTCGATATAGCGGGGAGCCTTGAAATAGGCGATCCGTTCCCGGCACCAGGCAACGAGCTCCATTGGCGCCGGCTGCTTGAACCCGTCGGCCACATGGACATAGGCCTTGATATCCTCGTCGCCGACATCCGAAAGTACACCGACAATAGCGCAGTCAAGAACCGCGGGGTGTTCCGACAGGGCTTTTTCGACCTCGAAGGCCGAGACATTCTCGCCGCGCCGCCTTACCCAGTGAGCTTCGCGGCCAATGAAATAGACGTAGCCATCCTCGTCGATATAGCCGAGGTCGCCGGAATGGTACCAAAGGTTCTTCCAGGCGGCGAGTGTCTCCGCCGGCTTGTTAACGTACTCAATCATATAGGTATTGATCACCGAGGGCCTGAGCAATAAGTGTCCCATGGTGTTCGCCGGAACGGGATTGTCGTCTTGATCGACCACTATGATCTCGGACCAGCCATGGGGCTTACCGGAGGAACCCTCCCGGCGGTCATCGACCCGCTCGCTACAGATCAACACGCCCACCTCGGTCATCGCGTAGACCTCGAGCATCGGAGCGCCGAAGCGCTCCTCGAACTCGCGGTGCAGCGCGCCCCGTACCTGGCCCGAGGCGACGCCGACGCCGACGCGTACCTTGTGCTCGCGATCGAGTTCGGATTTTGGTTGGCGCAGCAGCACCGCCATCATCGTGCCGATCGGATCAACGATCGTGGCGCCATATTTTCGAGCGATGTCCCAATAGCGAGAGGCGCTGAACCATTTTTCCATCACCCCGGTCATGCCGTTATAGAGCGGCCCGGTAATAGCGAATTGCTGGCCGCCGATATGAAAGAAATGCGAGTTGGCGAAATGCACGTCCTGGTCCGTCGCCTCGGCAATCTCGGCATATCGGATGGCTGCACCGATATAGTAGAGATGCGAGACCAGGACACCTTTTGGCATACTGGTGCTGCCACCAGTATAGACAATGGCCATCGGATCGGTGCCCTTAATCTCGACATCTGGCAAGGTCTCGTCACCGGTTAAAAGATCCTCGAAAGACAACGCGCCGCCGGATTCAATGGCGTTTGGTTCGCCCAGAACCATAACCTTGGGATCGAAGGTCAGCAGGGGTTTGGCGGCGTTATAAGCCGGCGTCAATTCCTCATCGAGGATCAGCAACATCGCTTCGGTATCATTAAGGCTGTAGGCGAGGTCATCCCGCACCAAGCTGACATTCAACGGCGCGTAGACGGCGCCCATCTTGGCGCAGCCGAACCAGATCAGAGCCTGGGCGATGGAGTTGTACATGAAGGTGGCGACAACATCGCCCTTAGTCACCCCAAGCTCTACCAGGCTGTTAGCGACCCGGTTTGATAGTCGGTCGGCATCGACATAGGTCAAGACCTCATCCCGAATGATCAGCAGCGGCTTGTCGCCATAGGCAGCCCGCAGGATCAGCAGGTCTCGCAGGTTGGTCGCATCTGGTTTGTGGCCCATGATATCGATCATGACAAGGACTCCGAAGGGTGGGTAAGCGCGCCGATCTGTAGGTCATCCATGCCAAGAATGCCGCGCAGCACATAGTCGTTGCTTTCGCCCATTAGTGGCGCTGGCTTACGCGGTGTCGGGCGGACACCGTTGATCCGCCAAGCGGCGCCGACCAGCATTTCGTCACCGGTATAGGGATGGCTGGCCGCCACCCAGGCCGGGCATTCGGCGAAGATAGACGCGTTGTCGGAGGCATCCAGTTCCACCAGATCGGCGGCCTCTCCACCAAGTTCGGAGCATCTGGCGAACACGCCAGATCTGTCGAGCTGGGCAAGATCGCCCTCGGCGCTAGCGCAGTCTGGATAAGCCGCCAACGGTACACTGATCCCGACATAGGCGCCGTCACGCGTGGTCAGGATGGCCTCGTGGCGGTCGTTTGGAAGTGTTGGCGTGCCGGCAAGGGTCGCCGCCGCCTCGATCTGCGAGAGATCGATCGAAGTGCCCATGCCATCCCGGGCGACGAGCGCACCGGCCAGCGCCGCCATGGCGCCGAAGATGGCGGCGTTGGGATCGCTGATCGAAAAGGTTGGCGAGCCGAGAAATTTACCCTCGTCGGTGATTGTCGCCTCTGCCCCAGCAAGCGCGCTCAACACCAGGCCATAGGACCGCAACCCCTCAACTGAGGAGCCCCGGCCGGGTCCGCTCATGGACAATTGTGTCAACGCCGGATTGATCCTCTCAAGGACTTCAGGGCTGAGGCCAAGCCGCTCCATTGTTCCCACGGTGAAATTCTCGATCAGCAGATCGGATTTTTCGACTAGGACCTTCATCGCCGCGAGCGCCGCCGGATTTTTAAGATCGAGTGACAGTCCAAGCTTGTTGCGATTCAGGCTATGGAAATAGATCGAGGATTCAATCCGGGTTTTCTCATGCATCTTGCCACGCAGATGCTCCAGACCCCTGGTGCGATACAGATCGAAGCGGTTTGGCGCCTCTACCTTAATCACTTCGGCACCGAGATCGGCGAGGATCTGCGTCACCATGGGCCCGGACCAGACCCAGCACAATTCCAGGCAACGCAGGCCTGACAGCGGGGCCTGTGAAGTGTTGATCGCAGGCCGGCGGTGATCAGTGCTCGTAGCGATAGCAGGCTTGTTGTTTCGTTTCGCGACGAACGGCATGGCGGGGTTTCCGTTATCAAGGAAACCTCCGCGAAAAATATCCCGCGCCGCCGCCTCACCCTGGTCATAGACCGGGGCGATGACCGCGCCGGCCTCCAGTCCTTTGGCGAGCAGTTCGTCACGTCCAAATTCGGCCAGAGTTTTCTCAAGCAACCGATCGGCCTCGACGCTGTTGCGGGCAAGGGAAAACGGATCGTCATAGGCCGGGTCGCGGGACCATTCCGGATTGCCGATTGCGGCGCGAATGTTCTTCCAGTCTCGGCGCGAACGTCCAAGCAAGGCAACATATCCATCGCGGCAGGCATAAAAACCCATTGGGAAGATCCCGCCATGCTCGACACAGATCCGCCCATTACGCCGCCAACGCTTGGCGGTATCCGTTGCGTCCCCGGCGTTCTGGAGCGCGAAAGCCCGCATGACATCGGCAGCGGAGACATCGTAGACGGCGCGCTGGTACTCGCCACCGTCGTAACGTCGCCAAGTTTCCGCGAGGGCCAGGATTACGCCGTGGGCGCCGCACCATTTCTCCGGCATGTCCGCGGGCAGCGGGACACCCGGTCCGCCGGCGTAACCAATCGTCGAGGCGGTGCCGGAGACTGCGCTCGCGTGCACGCCGGTGCCGGCATACCCGACCTGATAATCCCATAGACGGATCACTACGCCGGCGTCGGGGTGGTCGAGTGCCACGTCGCGCCTGGGGTTTCCGGCGGTTATGACGATGGACGGATTGCTTGAATCTGTCAGGGTGGGCGCGCAGAGCAATTTCAGCCACTCGCTCGCATAATGTACGGAGCGGTTGGCGGCCCCGATCCCGACCTTTTTCTCGGTTTGGAAGGGTAGGGATCTTCCTAACGCGCTTTGACTCATTGATTTTTACTCAATATTGGGAAGTAATAAGGGGTCCATTTTGATGGCCGACTTCCCATCACCCGGGGTTCACGATGTCGAGAGACAAGGGCAACGGCACCGGACCATCGGAGCGCGACGGTAGGGCGACGGTCGCGGTGCCAACGGCGGACGGTTCTTCCTTTTGATTGATCGCCCTGACGTTGAGATCGACCAGCTTGACCGCTCCGATCTCGCGCTTTGCCTCGACCCTGCCAAGCCACCAAATTGTGTTTCCCACCAAATTGGGCTGGCGGACTGAGACATTGAGTTTGTGGAGGAAGCCGTGATCACCGATCCAATTGCACAACATGTGCTGGGCCCAGGCGATACGCTGTGGGCCGATATCGTAGGTGCCACCCATGCCCACGTCACCGCCGGTGCTGGCCTCCAAATGCCCGCGCCCGGCGGAGTCCTTAGCTCCGGTCGCCGTGTTGAGATGATAATCAGCGTGCCGTTGGCGATAGCGTACAACGTCGCCATGGGCCCCACCGTAATGCAGCGCACCCTGGGAAGCGGAATACCAGGCCAGGATATCGGTCGTTGTAAGTGGTCCCTTGATAACCGAAGGAATACCGGTCCCGATTTTAACGTCCTCGAAATACAGCGGTGTGCCACCTTGGCGCGGTTCCGATAGGACTTGCCTTTCGATCGCGTCGAGTTCCGATTGCGCATAATGATGGATCGCTGGCTCGTTACGTCCAGCCTCGCCGCTACTTCCAGGTTTCCCGCGCGGCGTCCGGGCGACTTTTCCGATGGCCGTCGCGATCAAATTGCGGGCCTGGTCCAGATAGCGAACCTCACCCGATTGCAGTACCCAGCGGGCGAAGCGGCGGCCAGTTTTGACCTCCTGCTCCAACAATTTGGCCTCAACCTCGAAGGTGGTGTCGACGCGGATATGATCGAACCAGGTAAAGTCGGTGCCGGCATAGATCCACTGAACGCCCGGCAATTTAGGTGCGATAATGGTGGAATCCAGGGCATAGAGCAGGCAGGGCGGCGCGATTAATCCGCCGGCTGGCGAGGCTGCCGCGTAGTCACGGTCCAGCCATAGCGGGTTGTCATCTCCAATCCCCCAAGCGAAGTGCCGGATCGCATCGCGGGTCGCGGTCTCGATCCATTGCATGCGCGAGCGGCGCATCGGCTGTCCAATCAATTCGGCTGCCGCCGCCAAGCCTTCGTCGGTGATTTCGCCCCAGGTCATGGTCCCGCCCCGCTATTCCGCGGCTGCCTGCATCTCGCGGACATGCGGGAGGACTTCCTTGGCGAAGAGCCGCAGCATATCAATGGTCTGCTGTTGGCCGTAATAGGGTGGATAGTGAACCATAATCGAGGTGGCGCCAACCTTGCGAAACTCCTCTATCCGGCGGATCACCGTGTCGGGAGAGCCGTGCAGGATCGTGGTTTTGGCGAGTTCGTCATAGAGAAAACTGTCGGCGTCCTTCTTCTCTGTTACGTCGCCGAGATAGCTACCCGCCGCCAGGAACGTTTTCATGTGATGGGTGATTCCCGCCTCGCTCTCCTCCTTGGCCTTGGCATCGGTGGGCGCCACATAGACCATCCGCACCACGTCGACATTGCCGAAGGCGGGATTCTGGTTTAGCGGAGCCGGGGCAGATTTCATGTGCTTGCGGTAATGCTCGACGTGCTCGCCGATGACCTCGACCGCGGGAAGCGAGGATTGCATTAAGCCAAAGCCGTGTTCCGCCGCGAATTGCATGGATTCATTGGTCCCTGCGCCCATGAACAGCGGCGGGTGCGGCTGCTGGATAGGCTGCGGGAAGATCTCGTATTGCGGGTCCATCTTGAATTTGAAGTGCTTACCGTCGTGGTTCACCCGTTTGTCGTGGAAGCCCTTCAAAATTAATGGAATGGCTTCCTGTTGGATTTCTCGGCGCAGCTCATAGCTCATGCCCAGGCCTTCGAATTCATAGGGCCGATACCCCGACCCGAGGCCAAGCTGGAAGCGACCATTGCTGAGAATATCGATGAAGGCCGCGTTCTCGACGATCCGCATTGGGTGGTGTAGCGGTACCACCATCACGCCGGCGCCAAGCTTGATCCGCGTGGTCTTGGCCGCGAGATAGGCGAGATAGGCAAACGGGTCGGGTAGGATGCCGTAGGTGCTGGAGAAGTGATGCTCGGCGATCCAGACTGAATCGAAGCCAAGTGCCTCCGCTTCCAAGATCTCCCGCGTCACCCGCTCGTGGATAGCCTGATGCGGATAAGGTTCGGACTTTGGGTCGGGGTGCGAGGTTAGTAGAATTCCAACTTCCACGGCGTGACACTCCACTTAGCTAGCGCGGCGCCGATAAAGTCGGCGATGGTGGCCGGAGACTAGCATCGTCCTGCTTACGGGATATGCTAACGACCCGTGAAATCATGCTTGGGATTGGTGTGTTGGGCACGCCTTCACTCCTTTTATAACTCGGCGTTAACCTGGTTTCGTGTGGATGAGCCTAGTCCATTAAGAGCCGATGCAGGATGAAATGATCAACCGACGGCGCGCTCTATTTCTTCGTCGTTGATAAAATGCCCAAGACAAATTCTGAGCGATCGTGCAGCCTCTTCCGGTGCAAGTCCGATCGTGGCAAGCGCCGGGGATGGAATGTCAAAGCCGTTGATCCAGGCCGGCAGAGGGATGTGGATCGTTGAGCGGATATGGGTCATGATCCTGCCGCTATTCCAGAGTAAGCGCTCTTGAATGATTGACTTTGACGCACAGGAGACCCCGATGACGGTTACCAGCACCCAGGTGCAACTTGCCGCCCGCCCCGTAGGCGACCCCAAGCATAGCGACTTCAAAATCACCACGGTCGAGTTGCCGCCGGTCGGTTCCGACGAGATGCTGTGCCGAATCATTTATCAATCGCTGGACCCGTATATGCGAGGTCGAATGGACGATACGAAATCCTATGCGGCACCGGTGCAGATTGGCGACGTCATGGGCGCCGGTACAGTGGCCGAGGTGGTCGAGTCAAAAAATGCCCAATTTAGACCCGGCGATATTATCACCGGCATGTTCGGCTGGCAGACCCATGTCATCAGCAACGGCGTTGGCATTCGCAAGATCGACCCTGCCCTCGCCCCGATTTCGACGGCGATTGGCATTCTCGGCATGCCGGGAATGACCGCTTATGTCGGGTTACTGGATATTGGTGAGCCCAAGAAAGGTGAAACCGTGGTCGTCGCCGCTGCCTCGGGCGCAGTTGGCTCGGCGGTTGGTCAAATCGCCAAAATCAAGGGTTGCCGGGTCATTGGTGTCGCCGGCGCGGCGGAAAAATGCACGTTTGTCACCGAGGAGCTCGGTTTCGATGCCTGCCTCAGCCATCACAGCGGCAATCTCGACGCGGAACTGGCGGCGCTTTGCCCTGACGGCATCGATGTCTATTTTGAAAATGTCGGCGGCAAGGTGTTCGATGCGGTCTTCCCGTTGATCAACCCCTTCGCCCGTATTCCGATTTGTGGACTGATCTCACGTTATAGCCATATAGGCGGGTTTCCCGGACCGAACGAGTTGCCGAAACTGATGCGCTCGATCTTGACCAATCGGCTGAAGATCCAAGGCTTCATTATAACCGAACGCTGGAGCCGTTTCCCAGATTTTGAGAAGGACGTCAGCGGCTGGATTCAAAGCGGCGCGCTAAAATATCGCGAGGATTTCGTTGACGGTCTCGAAAACGCGCCGGAAGCTTTCATGGGGCTGCTGAAGGGCAAGAATTTCGGCAAACTCGTAGTGCGCGTATCCGATGATCCGACCGCTTAGGTGATGGCGCAGTGACCGTTTGAAGAAACTGGAGGTCCGATGAACCCCACGGATATCTCCCCAGCTGAATGGGCGTTGCGCGTCGATCTGGCGTGCCTGTTCCGCATCAACGATCATCTCGGCTGGGAAGAGTCTATTAACACCCACAGCACCGTTCGCCTGCCTGGACCCGAACATCATTTCCTGATCAATCCGTTCGGCCTGCGTCTCGGCGAGGTCAAGGCCTCCGATCTGATCAAGATCGATCTTGATGGCAACGTCATTGGCGAAACCCGGCATCCGGTGAACCGGGCCGGCTACATTATTCACAGCGCCATACATCTTGGCCGCGAGGATGCCCATTGCGTCATCCACACCCACAGTCTGGCCGGCATGGCTGTTGCGGCGTCGGCGGAAGGATTACTCCTGCACAACATATTTGCGCTAGGTTTTCACGACGGCCTTTCTTATCACGAATTCGAAGGCGCCAGCGGGGACCACAATCCAAGCGAGCGGGAGCGGTTGGCAAGCAGCCTTGGACCAAGCAACAAGGCGATGATCCTGCGCAACCACGGTCTGTTGACGGTCGGCGAGGCCGTCGCCGACGCCTTTGTGTGGATGTATCGCCTCGACCGTGCCTGTAAGGTTCAGGTGATGGCCAATGGCACCGCGGGCTTCGCGAAACCTTCAAGGCAGGCAGCGGCTTTTTCGGCCAAGGGGGCCAAGGATTTCGCAAGCGGATATGGTGCCTGCGCCCCCGGCGTATTGGAATTCGCGGCGTTTAAACGGCTGATGGACCAGATAGATCCCAGTTTTCGAGACTAGCCATCCGACCGCAAATGCTGTGGCCTAAGGTCTCGCATCGTCATCCCGCCGCAGGGCGGGGTGACGGTGCCGGGAAATTCGCGGGAGTAGGCCTTGTAGACTTCAATCTAGTTGTCGACCTTAGTTAGATAAAACGTCATGAGAACCCCTCATTTGTTCCAAGCATAAATGTTGAGTTGATTTGATAGAAGCGGTGTTTGATGTAATTATTCATCATAATTGAGCGGATAATGACACCGCCGATATTCGTGCACTCGCCGATATACCGAAATGCGCCGGCGGTAGAGAAAATACATTCAAGCGTGCCACCGTCGAGAACGACCTCGTAACGGCGGCCAGCTGCCGCCTCCAGTCCCGGCTCATTCAAGTCGGGATGTTCACGAAGCCCCGCTCATCGACGTCCACCACCTCTAACCCGATCAGGTTGTCGCAATAGACACAGGAAACCATTTTTTTATCGCGATATCCCGGCGTCATCGACAACTTAACACCTTCTTCAAAAGGGTGCCGAGGCGTTTCTAGGATAATAGAACCATTGGTGGCCCGAACGTTTACCTCGGTCGCGGCAATTTTCTGATTTCCGAGTAATAGGCGGGACTTTTGCGCGCAGGCATTGGATATCGGCCTTCCCAAGCAGCGCCGCCAAACTAAGCGAAAGTCCCGCCTAAATCTTCATGATGTAACGTTAATCTCCAAGATACTGGATGGCGCGGGCCGCCGATCACCGCTCTACTGTCCCACTGTCAGGCCGCTCGTGATCCTTAAACCGTTCCCGCAGGGTAAGCTTGGAGAGCTTTCCGGTCGCCGTGTGCGGCAATGTGTCGACGAAGATGACATCATCAGGCAGCCACCATTTGGGGACCTTATCGGCAAGGAATTCATTGATCTCCGACGGGGTCGCGGTCTGGCCTTTCACGAGGGTGGCGACCAACATCGGCCGTTCCGCCCATTTGGGGTGCGGCATGGCGATGACCGCGCATTCGGCGATCGCAGGGTGGCCAAGCGCCGCGTTCTCCAGGTCGATTGAGCTGATCCACTCGCCGCCCGACTTGATGACGTCCTTGGTCCGGTCGACCAACTGGATAAAACCCTCGGGATTAATCTTGGCGACATCGCCGGTTCTGAGCCAACCATCGGCGGTCATTGCCGCCTGGCTGGCCGTCTCGTCCTCATGATAACCATCTATCACCCCATGCCCGCGCACCTGCAGTTCGCCAAACGCTGCACCATCTTGCGGTAGCCGGGCTCCATCTTCGTCGACGATGCGGACATCGACGGTGAACATGCGGCGCCCTTGCAGGGTCTTGAGATCTATCTGTTTTTCTTTCGGCAACGCCTTTTGCGTCGGCCCGAAGATGGTGGTCGAGCCAATCGGGCTCATCTCTGTCATGCCCCACCCGTGAACCACGGTGACGCCGTAGTCGTCCTGAAATTCCTCGATCATCGAGCGGGCTACCGCCGAGCCGCCGGAAAGCACGCATTCGAAACCCTCAGGCTTGCGCCCTCGCTTGCGCATTTCCGCCAGCACGCCAAGCCAGACCGTCGGCACTCCCCAGGCCGAGGAGACCTTCTCCTGGTCCATTAGATCAAAGACGCTTGGGCCATCCAGCTTGCCGCCAGGAAACACCAGATTGGCGCCAACCAAGGGGGCGACGTACGGGGTTCCCCAGGCATTGGCGTGAAAAAGAGGCACGACCGGCAACACCGTCGCGCCCTCGGTCACCCCGGCGCTTCCGGCAAGAGTCAACATACCCATCGAATGCATGTAGGTGGAGCGATGGGAATAAAGCACGCCTTTCGGATTTCCCGTTGTCCCGGAAGTATAGCAAAGGCTTGAGGCGGCGCGCTCGTCAAAGACCGGCCAGACGATATGGTCGGGCTGGCTAGATATCAGATCCTCATAACAAATCGGGTTAGGCAAGTTGCAGTCCGGCATCGCGTCCCGGTCACACATCAGCACAAATCGCATATCGGCGGGAAGCTGGCTAACCAGCGGCGTGATGATCGGGATGAAGCTGGTGTCGAGGAACAGGATCCTGTCTTCGGCGTGATTGGTCACATAGACGATCTGCTCCGCGAACAGTCGGGGGTTGATGGTGTGACAGACCGCGCCGATCCCGGAAATAGCAAAATAAAGCTCAAAATGCCGGTAGCCATTCCAGGCCATGGTAGCGACCCGCTCGCCCTCCTTGATGCCAAGTTCCCTAAGCGCATGTGCCATCTGGGCAGCCCGAGCCCGCGCCTGGCCATAGTTATAGCGGTGGATATCCCCCTCTACTCGATTAGATACCACCACGTTGTCGGTTCTGACATCCGCCGCATAGTCGATGATGCTCGAAATCATCATCGGCATATCCATCACACGCCCTTTGAGCATTCGAGCCTCCCAAGCGTGTAACGTGTTACGCGCCAGCAAAGTATTGCACGCGGTGAGTGCATTAATTGACCGATAGAGTGCGGCAAGTAAAGCCTGCCGCAAGGTTTCCGATGGCCGCAGGGGGCTGGTTATCCCCGTGCCTTGCCGAACACTTTGCCCAGCGCCTCAATGCCCCCCGCGTCGGTTACGTCGACGCCAAGTGGGGTGACGGAGACCGCGTTACGCCGCAGTGCCGCGATATCCTCGTCCGGTTTGGGGTTGTCGTTTTCTTTGTGCATAAAGATCCAATAATAGTCCTGACTTCGCAGATCAACCCGCCGCTCAACCGTCGGCATCACAACTGCCGAATGCCCTTGCTGGGTTACCTCGATGCCTTTGACGTCATCGGCCGCAGCCGCTGGTACATTGATATTGGGGACGAAATTCCAGGGCCATCCCTCCGCATCCAACAGCGCATGCACGACCCGAGGTAACCACTGGCGGGCGGTATCCCAAGGAATGCTATCGCGGTCACCCTTCCAAGCCTGGCTCATCGCGATCGCCGGCACACCAAGACTAAGCGCCGTCATCGCCGCACCGACGGTGCCGCTAAATCCGACGTCACCGCCAATATTTACCCCGGCATTGACCCCTGAGAGGACCAGATCCGGCTTGTTTTCCTTCAATATCGATCCAATACCAACGAACATGCAATCCGCCGGCGAGCCGGTGAGCGCGAAACGCCGCTCACCGCGCGGGTTCAACCGCAGCGCCTGATGCAAGGTGATGACCCGGGAGCCCCCGCTGAAATCGGTGGCCGGCGCCACCGTCCAAACTTCCTCGGCGATCGAAGCGGCAACCTCTTGGGCGACTTTCAATCCGGGGGCGTCGATTCCATCGTCATTGGTCACCAGAACCCGCTTCAACCGGGGACTTGTCTCGCTATTCATATGCCTGATCCTTCCGAGGCGCTGGTGCGGTTTCTCGACAGTGCCGGAGCCTAACCGTATAAGGATGTGAAAACAGTAGCGAAAGCGATCATCCAACGGATGGTCGCCGGTTTGGGGAGAACATAATGTCCGGATCGGGCTCGGGGCGACTGACCGGCAAGATCGCGCTGGTGACCGGCGCGGCGTCGGGCATTGGTCTGGCGACGACCCGGATGTTCGTCTCTCAGGGCGCTGCCGTGGTGATGAGTGATATCAATGCCGAAGCCGGTGAGGTTGAGGCGAAGAGCCTTCGCGGCGACAGCGGGGCGGTGATTTTCGTGGCGCATGATGTAACCAGCGAGCCCAGCTGGGTAGCCGCGATCAAGGCGGTGCGCGCGGTGCATGGCCGGTTGGATATTCTGGTGAACAATGCCGGCGTTGGTACCGGTGGCTCAATCGAGGACACTACTTTGGAGGAATGGCGGCAGATCCATGCAGTCAACGCTGACGGTCCATTCCTTGGTTGCAAGCATGGTATCGCATTGATGAAGCAAAGCGGTGACGGCGGCTCCATCGTCAATATCTCCAGTGTCGCCGGGATTATCGGAGCCCCCCAGCTAGCGGCCTATTGCGCCTCGAAGGGCTCGGTCCGACTACTGACGAAATCGGTGGCGCTGCATTGCGCGCGCAAGGGCTATGGCATTCGGTGCAACTCGGTTCACCCATCCTATACCGACACCCCGATGGTCAATGGAATGGTCGAACAGCACCGGGCGCCGGATCGCTATCGCGCTGCCCTGGAAGGGGCCTCGCCGATGGGCAGGCTTGGTCAGGCCGATGATGTCGCCGGAGCGATTCTTTACCTCGCCAGTGATGACGCCAAGTTCACAACCGGCGCCGAAATCGTCGTCGATGGTGGACTGACGGCCACCTAATCCAGCTGTAAAAAAAACGGAGCTAAGCAAGATGTTTGATCTGACCGGAAAGGTGGCGGTGGTCACCGGTTCCACCAAGGGAATCGGTAAGTCCATCGCCGAAAATTTGGCCGCCTTGGGCGCCAAGGTGGTGATCTCCAGCCGCAAGGCCGATGCCTGCGAGGCGGTGGCCCAGTCGATCCTTGATAAGGGTCATGAGGCAACGGCGATCCCCTGCCACATAGGCAGTAAGGAGGCACTTGAGGCACTGGTCGCCGATACCCGTAAGGTCTATGGAAAAATAGACATTCTGGTCTGCAACGCGGCAACCAACCCAGTCTATGGCCCAATGCACACGGCCGGCGATGGCGCCTACGAAAAAATCATGGACACCAATGTCAAAAGCGTCTTCTGGCTCTGCAACATGGTCTGCCCGGAGATGGCCGAGCGAAAGGACGGTGTGGTTATCGTCATCTCCAGTATCGGCGGCTTCAAAGGCAGCAAAAATCTCGGCCTATACTCACTCTCCAAGGCTGCCGAGCAGCAATTGGTGCGCAACCTCGCCGTCGAATGGGGCGCGCATAATATCCGTGTCAATGCCATCGCACCGGGCCTGATCCGGACCGATTTTGCCCGCGAACTTTGGGAGGATCCGAAAAAAACCGCGGCGGTGGAACGGATGACCCCGCTTGGGCGCCTTGGCGAGCCCGACGACATTGGGATCCTGGCGGCCAGCCTGGCGACAGCGGCCGGCAATTACCTAACTGGCCAAACCATCACCATTGATGGCGGCCGGATGATCACCGACCCTTCCTAAGGAAAATACCATGGCGATGCTCGGCCCGGTCACCCATATCCATAAATTCAACGAACCTGGCCTGGCGCGTTATCTGGCGTCCAAAGGCCTGCCGGGTTTCGCCGGCGGGATGCAGGTTCAGCAATTTCAAGGCGGCCAATCCAACCCGACTTTCGCTTTGACGGCCGGTGGCCAGCGCTATGTCCTGCGCAAGAAACCGCCTGGAAAATTACTACCCTCGGCGCATCTGATCGAGCGTGAGTACCGGATCATGGCGGCGCTGGCCGATAGCGACGTACCAGTCCCGGTGATGCGGCATCTGTGCGGGGATCCTGCGGTTATCGGCACACCATTCTTCGTCATGGATTATATGGAGGGGCGGATCGTTGACGATACCTCCCTGCCGGGCGCTTTCACCCCAGCGGATCGAACGGCGATCTTTGACTCAATGAACCAGGCGATGGCGGCGTTGCATCGCATCAACTTCAACGCAGTCGGCCTAGGCAATTATGGCAAGCCTGAGAACTATATCGGCCGCCAAATTGACCGTTGGACCCGCCAATTCGAGGCCGCCAAGACGGACCCGATCCCGGCGATGGACGCGCTTATGGCATGGCTGCCGGCGCACCGTCCCAACGGCGATGAAGTCTCTATCGCCCATGGTGATTTCCGGATGGGCAATCTGATGCTGCATCCGAACGAACCCCGGGTAATCGCGGTACTGGATTGGGAACTGTCGACACTGGGCCATCCGTTGGCGGATCTGGCATATAATTGCATGCCCTACAGCCTGCCGCATGACGGCACGTCGCTGAACGGGTTGGTTGGCTTGGACATCGCCGAGGCCGGGATCCCGAGCCTTGATGATTATGTCGCGACTTATGCCGAACGCACCAACCGTGCGGCAATTTTGGCCTTCAAATTCTACCTAGCATTCTCATGCTTTCGACTGGCCTCGATTTGCCAGGGCGTCTACGCGCGAGGAATGCAGGGCAATGCCAGCTCAGAAAATGCTGTGTTAGTCGGCGAAAAAGCGCCACGACTGGCCGCTGTCGGTTGGGAAATCGCGCAGTCGATGTAAAAGGAGCGTTTAAGCATATTCAATGGAACTGACTGTCGATCAAGCATTGCAGCAAGGTATTGCCGCACATAAAGAAGGTAGGCTTCAAGAAGCTGAACGCCTTTATCAAGCAATCTTGCAAACCGAGCCCACGCATCCCGAAGCCAATAATAATTTAGGGGTTCTATGCCTATATTTAAATAAGCCAGAGGTCGCTATACCGTTATTTAAAATTGCTGTTAAAGCAAACCCAAATATGGAAGAGTATTGGATAAACTACATCAACACCCTTCTAAAGAAACAACATTTTCAAAATGCGAAGAAAGTTTTAGCGCAAGCGAAGCAGAGGGGGTTTGCAGGCAAGAAAATTAATGCCTTGGAAGCGCAAATAACGCCAATACCTCAATCGATGGATTCTAAATTACCAGAGCAAAAGAGCGCAATGACATTTTATGCAAAACGCAAGGTTTTTTCCGAAAAGGAAAAAGCTGAAAACCCGTCTTCTACAAATTTAAACAGCCTTATAGAAAGCTACCAAAGGAGTGAGTATGCCGATGCCGAACAATTAGCAATATCCATTATTCGACAATTTCCTAACCATCAATTTAGCTGGAAGGTGCTTGCCGCGGTATACAGGCAAACAGGCAGAATACCCGACGCATTATTTGCTAACAAAAAATCAGTGGCCCTCGCTCCTCAAGATGCCGAAGCCCATAGCAACTTGGGTAATACCCTGAAAGACCTAGGCAGATTGAAAGAGGCAGAAGCAAGCCACAGACAGGCATTAAAATTAACACCTAGCTATCCAGAACTCCATATTAACTTAAGTATAACGCTGAAAGAACTTGGTCAATTAAAAGAGTCTGAAGAAAGTTGCCGACAAGCGATAGCATTGAAGCCACTTTATGGCGAAGCCCATTATAACCTGGGTAATACGCTGAAAGAACTTGGCAGATTGAAAGAAGCTGAAGCAAGTTACAGACAAGCAATCGCACAGAAAGAAAACTATTTCCAAGCGCATTGTAACCTAGGTATAACATTGAAAGGACTTGGCAGATCAAAGTGTAAAGCCCCCGTTCTATGTACCACTTTCTGATAGGGTCTCGGGCATCGGTGGACGCATGTTCAGAGCCTGATGCGGGCGGATGTGATTGTACTGTTTCAGCCAAGTTTCGATGACGATTTGAGCCTGTCTGATTGATGTGAACCACTCTGCATTGAGAACCT
>Ga0209089_10001796_pt1 | contig 19397 bp, 18 predicted proteins | sample ArcticOcean_MG_C_FD_187431 | JGI IMG/M metagenome (GOLD analysis project Ga0209089, IMG submission 187431) | Marine microbial communities from western Arctic Ocean - ArcticOcean_MG_CB2_150 (SPAdes) (version 2) | ecosystem: Environmental > Aquatic > Marine > Oceanic | place: Arctic Ocean: Canada... | reverse complement strand
CGGCGTGTCGCATCAGGTCGTCGGTGAACACGCCGGGTTCCCGATCCACCACATCGTCCCGCCATGCCCGGTAGACGCCGTGCATGACGTTCGGCATCTGGCTCACCATCGACCACTCGAACACCGAATCGTCGGCAAGCCTGGAGTCACCCCAGAAGTGGGCGTGCATTTCGGCGAGGGTGCCGAGGATGGCGGACAGGTCCTCGGCCGGCGGAAGTTCTATGGCCGTGGTGACCCGGGCGTCGGGGATGTACTCCATCACCAACGCGTAGCGCCGCTTCGACGGCCTCACAAGCTTTCGGGCATGGCGGCCGATGAACTTCACGACCGGTACGGGGAGTGCGTCCACGAACCCTTCCCGGCGTCGACGGGCAGCCCGCGATGGACCCGGGTCGCGGACCGCGTGTATGAGACGCGGCACGCGAACGGGGAAGTCGTCCGACAGGCGTTCATAGAAATCAAATTCCCGGTCGTAGGCGCCCTCGGCTTCGGCCAGGCCACGGTTGCCGACGTTGTCGGTGGGGAACTTGACCAGCACCGCATCCGGGGCGTCGGGCTCCTCGACATCCCAGTCCAACGAGATCCTGATGGTCTGGCCCTGGAAGCCCACACCGGTACCTGGACTACCCGCCCTGAAGCCGACCACGTTCGCTGCCTCGACGAGGCCGGATGAGCGGATGGCCTGCGTAAGCCAGGCCGCGTCGATCTCCTCGACCGACTGGGGAATCCGTAGCGGTAGGCGCCTCGACATCAGCCGGACCCTACGTCACGGCCCCGACCGACTACATGGCGGCCGCAGGTCAGGTCAGGCCCCGTCAGGTCAGGGTGATCTGTCCGGAACCGGCCGTGGCCGTTCCAATCACCGCAGCCACGTGCCCGGTCGAGTCCAGTTCGGCCAGTACGCCGTCGACCTCGGTCGGGTCCACGCCGAAGACCAGGCCACCGGACGTCTGGGCATCGGCCAGGAGGAGCACGTCGAGTTCGTCGAAGCCACCCCGGTCCAGTCGTTCGTCGGCCCACTCAAGGTTGCGGCGGCTTCCACCGGGCATGGAACCTGCCTCGGCCAACTCCCGCGTCCCCGGCAGCAGCGGAACTGAAGCGACTTCAATGGCGACATCCACGCCGGATTCGATGGCGGCCCGACCGAGGTGCCCGAGGAGGCCGAAGCCGGTCACGTCGGTGGCACCACGCACCCCTGCAGCAACGGCGATCCGTGCCGCATCGTCATTCAGACGCGTCATGGAGGCGAGCGCAGCATCGACCACCACGTCTGCGGCGGTGCCGAGCTTGATGGCCGTCGTGATCACCCCCACGCCGAGCGGCTTCGTGAGGACGATCGCATCACCGGGCCTGAACCCGGTGTTCGTGAGCATCCGGTCCGGATGCACCTCGCCAACCACGGCCAACCCGAACTTGGGTTCCGGGTCATCCACGGTGTGGCCTCCAGCTATGACGAACCCGCCCTCTGTGGCGATCTCCTGGGCGCCGAGGAGCACCTCGACCAGGAGGTCGTTTGACAACTCGGCGGCGTTCCAGCAGACCAGGTTGAGTGCCAGCAGGGGTCGGCCGCCCATCGCGTAGACGTCCGACACGGCATTGGCCGCAGCTACGCGGCCCCACCATCGGGCGTCATCCACAACAGGAGTAATGAAGTCGGCTGTCACGACCATGGCGCGGTCGTCGTCGAGGCGCCACACGGCGGCGTCGTCGCCGGTCGCTGCTCCGACCAGGAGGTTGGGATCTGTCACTGGTGCCAGGCGGCGCACGACGTGCGCCAGCTCGCCGGGGGCGAGCTTGCAGCCTCAACCAGCGCCGTGGCTGAACTGTGTCAGCCGTCGGGTCTCGTCCATCTAGTCACCCCCGTTCGCGTCGTCGGGACATCATGACCGGCTCCAGTCGGGACCCGGCGATCTCCGGCAAGGCTAGGCGGCGGCTCAGGTGGCGCCGATGACGCCACGGGACCGGAGGTCAGCCAGGAGCCCGTCGGTCAGGCCAAGCTCGTCAGCGAGCACCTCGTCGGTGTGCTCTCCCAGCCATGGCACGCGGGTGTCGGGAACCTCGGGAACCTCTGACAACTTGACCGGGTTGCCGGGCACCAGCACCGGTTCACCGGAAGCCGCGGGCAGCGTCTCGATAAGCATGTTGCGCACAGCCAGGTGCTGGTCGGCAACGACCTGACCACTCGTCTGGGAGGGGCCACAGGCGAGCCCCGCACCCGACAGCGCATCGACCACGTCGGCCAGCGTCCTCCCGGTGGACCACGACTCGATCGCCGGACGTAGGAGGTCGTCGAGATGCTCCTGCCAACCGGCACGCGTGGCGAGTCGACCATCGTCGAGTAGGTCCGGCCGTCCGATCTCGGTCATGAGGACCTCGAAGTGGTGCTCCCTGACGCACTGCAGCACGAAATGGCCGTCAGCGGCCCGGAAGGTCTCCACGATGCCCACCCCGCTCCCCCACTCCCGCTCGATGCCCATGGAGTGGAAGTTGGTCACGATGTCGGTCATGGCGACTGTCGAATCCAGCATGGCGACGTCGATGTGTTGACCCGTGCCGGTCCGGTCCCTGTGTCGCAGCGCCGCCAGGATCCCCACCGCTCCGAACAGTGCCGAGCTGATGTCGCCCAGGGCTCCGACCGGGTTGGCGGCCGGCGGCCGACCCGGAGTCCGCTTGTATTCGTAGATCCCGGACATTCCCTCGACCACTGCCGCGTAGGCACCCATGTCCCGGTAGGGCGAGCGTTGGTCCTGTCCAAAGCCGGACACGGAGAGGTAGACGACCGCTGGATGGACGGCCCGGACGGCCTCGTATCCGATGCCCAGGCGGTCGGCGGTCCCGGCCCGGAAGTTCTCGCCCACGACGTCGAAGCCGGGCGCCATCCGCAGGAACAGCTCGATTCCCTCCGGATGCTTCAGGTCGATGGCGACACTGCGCTTGTTCAGGTTGTTGCGCAGGAAGGTCGCCCCGACCTGGCGGCCGGACGGGTCCGTCACGAAGGGTTGGGATCCACGACCGCTGTCACCGGTCACCGGGTGCTCGACCTTGACCACCTCGGCTCCCAGGCGGGCCAGGAGCTGGGTGGCGAACGGAAGGGCCGCCATCTGCTCGACGGCCAGTATCCGAATGCCGTCCAGCGGCCGTGGAGTCTCCTCGTTCGGCTCATCAGCATGGGTCGTCATTGTGACAAGTCTGCCTCAGAGGCCGGTCGGCCGGTTCACGAAACGCCCCGCCTCCGGCGAGAAGAACCAGCCGCCTCCGGCCAGGGTTCCTCCATCCACCGGCACGTTGTGGCCGGTCACGAAGGAGGACATGTCGCTGGCCAGGAAGAGGGCAACCCGGGCCTGGTCCTCCGGCCAGCCCAGCCGGCCGACCGGAGCCCATGCCTCCCAGAGATGTTCGTGCCCTGCGCTGCCGGAGAGGTAGTCCACCTGGGGTGTCTGGGTCAGGTCCGGCCCGATGCCGTTGACCCTGATCCCCCTGCGCCCGTATCCAGCAGCCAACGACGTCGTGAAGTGGGCCACCGCTGCCTTCATGGCGGCGTAGACCGGCTCACCGGGGAAGCCCCGCATTGCCTCCACCGAGTGCACGTTGACTATCGACCCGCCGCCGCCATCGACCATCGGCCCGAGGAAGGCCCTGGTGACCCTGAAGACGTGCTCGAGGTTGGTCGAGTACATGGCCTGCCAGGACTCGGGTGTCGACTCGTGGAACCGGACCCGCGGTCGGTAGTCGCCGACGTTGTTGACCAGAACGTCCACCCTCCCGTGCTCTCCGATGACCGCTACGCGGAGATCCTCCACCTCGGCATCGGACGCCACGTCGACAACGTGGGCCCGCGCCGTTCCACCAACCGCCTCGATCGCCTCGACGGCGGCGGCAGCCCGGTCGGGATCGATCTCGACGATCTCGACGAGGGCCCCATGCTGGGCGAACAGCCTGGAGATCGCTCCGCCGATGCCTACGCCTCCACCGGTAACCACGGCAACCCTGCCCTCCAGCAGCCGGTTCCAGTCCCCGATCGGCGGGACCCGCCCGGGCTCCTGTGCCGCTCCCCCGGATGTGTCCGTCACCCCGACCCCGCAATATGACCAACGGCGTCCAGGAGGTGATCGACCTCGTCGTCGGTGGTGTAGAGGCTGATGCCGGCGCGCACTGCGCCTGCCTCGGAGTCCAGGTCCAGCGGCGCCATGGCCTCCACCGCGTAGTTGTGACCGTCCCAGACGGCCACTCCCGCAGCCGCCAGACGTTCGGCGACGGTCAACGGCGCCAGGCCTTCGACCTCGAACATGAGCGTCGGCGCCCTGTCTGCGGTGTCGGCTGGCCCGACGACCCGGACAGCCTCGATCCCGTGGAGTCCATCGAGCAGCCGGGCAAAACGGATCGCCTCGTGGGCCGCGATCGCGTCCATGCCGGTCTCGAGCAGGAAGCGTGCCGCAGCGTCGACGCCGGCCAACGCCTCCCACGACGGCGTTCCGTACTGGAGGCGGCCCGGCCCCGAGTCGGGAGCCGGACGGACCTTGTAGGCGTCCAGCTCCTCCAACAGGCCCGGCTCCACGCACATGATCCCGGCATGGGGGCCGTACCACTTGTACGACGAGGTGGTGAAGACATCGCACCCGATGGCGCCGACGTCCACACCGCGGTGCGGCGTCAGGTGGACGCCGTCCACGACGACCCTCGCCCCGGCGTAGTGGGCGGCCGCGGTGACTGCTGCGACGTCGGGAATGGCCCCGACGGCGTTTGAGGATCCCGTGACCGCCACCCATCGGGTAGCGGGACCGATCAGGTCGATCACCGACTCCGCTGCCAGACGACCGGTGCCCGGATCCAGCTCGGCCATGCGGACGGTGGCCCCGGTATCGCGGGCCAGCAGCAGCCACGGTGCCACGTTGGAATCGTGGTCCAGCGTGGTGCACACGATCTCGTCGCCGGGCCCGAGTCCCCGGCCGATGGCCCGGGTGAGGGCCATCATGTTGGCAGTGGTGCTCGGACCGAAGACCATCGAGTCGGGCTCGGCTCCCAGCAGCTCACCCATGGTGGCGCTCACCGTCTCCACAAGGTCGTCGCAGGCCGCTGCTGCGGCGAACGAACCATGGGAGTTGGCGTTGTTCCCGCTGCGCTGCCATGCGGCGGACGCGTCGATGGCCACGTCCACGACCTGAGTCCCGGCCGGCCCGTCAAAACGGGCCCAATCGCCCCCCACACCCGGAAATCGGTCCCTTATGTCGTTGAGGTCATGCACGGTCGGGCACGCTAGTGGTCGGAACCGAACCGGAAGGAGCCCTGTGGAGGCCTGGGAACTGAATGCCAGGGAGCAGATCCGCAGCCTCGTGGCTGCCTACAACGCGCTGGGCGACCGCGGTCGGTTCGATGCCCTCATGGACCTCTTCGCCGAAGACGCAGTGATGGACGTCGGTGACGGACGCTCCTACGAGGGCCTTGACCAGATCCGCACGATCTTCACCGGAACCCGCGACTCGATCCTGGACGGGGAGACCGACGGAGGCAACGGTGGGCCCCGCTTCCTGCAGCACCACACGACCGGCCTGCACATCACCATGGCGGGCAGCGCCGAAGCCGACGGCCACTCCTACTTCACGGTGATGACCGACAGCGGCATTGACCACTGGGGCCGCTACCAGGACACATACAGGCCGGTGGACGACCAGTGGCGGTTCGCCTCGCGCCGGGTTCGCACCGACGGCACCACACCCGGGGGTTGGGCGGACAGGCGCCTGAACGGACCGACGACGTGACCACCCCCGCGGAAATGTCCGACCTGGACCGCCTGGTCGCCGAGGCTGACATCCGCCAACTGGTCGCCCGCTATGCCGTTGCCCTGGACCGACGCGACCTGGATGCCCTGGTTGCCCTGTTCGTGCCCGATGTGCACGTCGGAAAGGGCATCCGGGGACACGCCGCCCTGCGGGAGGGTTTCGACTCGCAGCTCCGGACGGTCGGCATGACGGTGCTGAACGTCGGAACCCACCAGATCGACCTGACCGGACCCGAAGACGCCACCGGCCACGTCTACTGCAAGGCCGAGATCCAGGACGGCGATCGCTGGATCCACCAGGCCATCCGGTACGACGACACCTACAGCCGCGTGGATGGCGCCTGGCGCTTCGTCCAGCGCCTGCACCTGCTCTTCTACGGCGCCGAGGTGGGCGTCAACCCGCTGGGCCTCCCGCCAGCCAACTGGCCCACGAACCACGACGGGCTCGGCACCCTCCCCCATGACGACCCGACATGGCAGGCCTTCCACCGCAACGACCCGGACGGGACCTCAACATGAGCACCCCCGCCAGCCGTGGACCGGCAGGGCCCGAGGCGACCCGGTGAGCACCGACCATGACATCGGCCGCCAGATCGGCGACACGATCCTTGCCGGCTTCGTCGACTACATCGCCGGCTTCAGGAAGATCTCCCGTCGCGCCCAGCGCCACTTCACGCAGCGGGAGTGGTCCGAACAGGACGCCGATTCCCACCAGCGCCTGGCACTGCACCGCGCCACGGTCGTCCAGACGGTGGAGCGGGTCCGACCCATCCTGGACGGGGTGGCGGACCGACGCGGCACCTGGCGCGCAGCGCGTGCCCACTACAAGCGCAGGATCGCCGACCGCTCCGACCTGACGCTGGCCGAGACCTTCTTCAACTCGGTCACACGTCGAACCTTCACCACCATTGGCGTGGACAACGACGTGGAACTCCGATGGTTCGGAGCAACGACGGTTCCACGCGGTGAGGGACGGGCCGAGCTGTTCGCCACCGCCAGCCGCTCCAGGGACACCTCGGCGATGGTCCGCCAGATCCTGGAGTCATACGATTTCGAGGCACCCTGGGTGGACCTGGAGGCGGACGCCCGACGGGTGGCCGCCCGAATGGACTCGTTCCTCATCGAGGAGTGGGACAGCCTCGAGGCCGACGGCATCGACATGCTGCGGCCCGTCTTCTACCGCAACAAGGCCGCCTACCTGGTGGGTCGCCTCCGGCAGCTGAACCGGGTCACGCCGATCGTCTTCCCGATCCTCCACGGCCCCGACGGCCTCCGGATCGACACCGTGCTCTTGACCGAATCGCAGGCCAGCCGGCTGTTCAGCTTCACCCGGTCCTACTTCTTCGTGGAGTGGTCCAACCCGTCGGAACTTGTCGGCTTCCTCAAGTCGCTCCTCCCGATGAAGTCCCTCGCCGAGCTCTACACGGCGATCGGGTTCCCCCAGCACGGCAAGACAAGCCTCTACCGATCGCTCTACCGGCACCTCGACCACTCGCATGACAAATTCGTCAGGGCACGCGGCACCCCGGGCATGGTCATGGCGGTGTTCACGCTGGTCTCGTTCAACGTCGTGTTCAAGATCATCAAGGACCGCTTCGACCCACCGAAGAACACCACGAAAGATGCCGTCAAACGCCGCTACGCGCTCGTCTACAACCACGACCGGGTGGGCCGCATGGTGGAGGCCTGGGAGTTCGAGAACCTCTCCTTCGACAGGGACCGCTTCGACCCTGAACTTCTGGACGAGCTGCTCGAGACAGCCTCCGAGTCGGTGAGGGTGAAAGGCGACCGGGTGGTGATCAGCCACGTGTACACGGAGCGGCAGGTGTACCCCCTGAACCTCTACCTGCGGGAGATGTCGACGGCCAAGGCGGTGGCCGCTGCCATTGACTGGGGGTGGGCCATCAAGGACCTGGCTGTGGCCAACGTCTTCCCCGGCGACCTGTTCACGAAGAACTTCGGCGTTACCCGGCACGGCAACGTCGTCTTCTACGACTACGACGAGTTGACGCTGCTGGAGGAGTGTCGGTTCCGGACCATTCCACAGTCCGACGACCCGGCCGACGAGATGCGCTCAGAGCCGTGGTTCTCCATCGAGCCCGGCGACGTCTTCCCCGAGCAGTTTCGGACGTTCATGGCCTTCCCGCGCGATGTGGACCATGAGGTACGACGAAGCTTCGACGAGGTCCACTCCGACCTCTACACGCCGGCCTTCTGGCAGGAGGTCCAGGCCAGCCTGGCCCGCAGCGACCTCCCCGACTTCTTTCCCTACGTAGAGGACGTCAGATTTCGCCGCAGGCCCAGCGGGGCCCTCGGTTAGGGTCGACGCGTGCCCCGCCCGATAGTTGTCGCCCCTTCGATCCTGCCCGTCGACTTCGCCCGTCTGGGCGAGGAGTGCATGGCCCTCGAGAAGGCCGGCGTGGACCTCATCCACTGGGACGTCATGGACGGGGTGTTCGTGCCCAACCTGACCTTCGGCCCTGATGTCATTGCCTCCACGCGGTCCCTGGTGGACCTCGAGTTCGAAGCCCACCTGATGGTCGTGGACCCTGACCGACTGGTGGACCGCTACGTGGAGGCCGGCTGCTCGACGGTGCTTGTCCACGCCGAGGCCTGCGACCACCTGCACCGGACCCTGTCGCACATTGCCGACCTGGGTGCCACCCCCGGGGTCGCCCTCAACCCACACACCCCGGCCGACGTGATCCGCCACGTCCGTGACCTGCTCGGTGTGGTGCTGGTGATGACCGTCAACCCGGGATTCGGTGGACAGTCGTACATCGAAGCGATGGAACCCAAGGTGGCCGAAGTGGCCGCGATGCTCGACGGTTACGACTGTGCGATCGAGGTGGACGGCGGTATAGGTCCGTCCACGGTCGCCGGAGCCGTTGGGTCGGGGGCCGACCGCCTGGTATCCGGTAGCGCCCTGTTCCGCGACCCGGAGGGACTCGAACACGCCGTGTCCGACCTCAGGTCACGGGCCGAAGCGGCGCAGGCCTGACTGCCTGACCGGAACGGCCCCGGCTGGCCCTGCCAGTTGCAGCGGACGACCGGGCAGCCGGGGGGCGGCGCTACCCTGCGCCCACATGAACGCCTCCCTCTCCACGCCTCAGTCGCCCACCTCGATGGCCAGCGACGCCGACGGGCCTGACCTCGGACGATTCGACGTCTACAACCGGCTGCTCCGGGACCGGATCGTGTTCCTGGGTTCCGACGTGAACGACGACGTGGCGAATTTCATCATCGCCCAGATGCTCTTCCTCGAGGCCCAGGATCCCGACAAGCCGATCTGGTTGTACATCAACTCGCCGGGTGGTTCGGTCACCGCCGGTATGGCCATCTACGACACCATGCAGTTCGTGGGCCCGGAGGTGGGCACCATCTGTATGGGCCTGGGCGCCTCGATGGGCCAGTTCCTGCTGTGTGCGGGGGCTCCTGGCAAGCGCTTCGCCCTACCCCATGCGCGGGTCATGATGCACCAGCCCCTCGGCGGTGTCCGGGGCCAGGCCTCCGACATCGCCATCCAGGCCGAGCAGATGGCCTACACGAAGAAGATGCTCCAGGAACGAATCGCCCAGCACACCGGCCAGTCTGTCGAGACGATCGAAACCGACAGTGACCGGGACCGCTGGTTCACCGCCGATGAGGCCCAGGAATACGGGATCATCGACAAGGTGATCGTCCGACGCGGGGAAATGCACTGAGGTCAGACCGCTCCATTGCCTGCCCGTAGACTTGAAGGGGCGGACGTGGCGGAACTGGTAGACGCACCGGCTTTAGGAGCCGGCGCCGAGAGGCATGGGGGTTCGAGTCCCCCCGTCCGCACGTGACCGAACCCAGCACAGCTCCCCCCCCGGATGGGACCTCCACGCCTGACGGCGGCATTCTCAATGCCCTCGTGGACGCCGCTCCCGCCGGGATGGCCCGCCTCGACGCCGACGGCAGCATCCTGCACGTCAACGGCCGCTGGGTCGCCGCCACCGGTCAGGATCCGGTCGATGCCCTGGGCGACGGTTGGACCTCGATCCTGGATCCCGACGGCCGCGACGAGTTCCTCGTCGACCTGCGGCATGCCCTGGCTGACGGGTCCACCCTCCGCGGCCGCCTCCGCCTACTCGACGTCGACGGGGCCACCCGCTGGCTGGACCTCTCCACCGTCCCGCTCGATGGTGTCGACGGATCGCCCGGCGCTCTGCTGACCGTCACCGATGTGACCGACGAGATGGACGAGACCCGGCGGGCCCACGAGCTGACGCGGGTCCTGGAGGCCAGCCCGGATCCCGTAGCGGTCCTTGAACCGTCCGGCGAGGTGATCGTCTGGGCGAACGACGCTATGCGTCGCCTCACCGGAGATACCTCCACAGCGACCGATGTCCGTCTCCTGGACGTCCTGGATTCCTGGTCGCAGGCCCAGTACGCCACGACCGCCCTACCAGCGGTGCGCACCAGCGGCACGTGGCGGGGCGAGCTCAGGCTTCTGGGAGACGGTGGAACCGTTTCGGTCTCTGCAGTCCTGGTAGCCCACCGTGACGTGGAGGGCGAGGTGGACGCCATCTCGATGATGGCCCGCGACCTGACCGACCTCCACGCCGCCCAACAGCGCGTCGAGGCCTCGGAGATGCGCCTCGCCGCCCTCGTCGAGCACGCTTCGGACCTGGTGTGCGTGATTGGCGATGACGGTCGGATCCTCTACGCCAGCCCCGCCGTGGCCCGGATCCTGGGACGCGAAGCCCACGCCATGGAGGGCGTACCCGTCGCAGAGCTGGTCCACCCGGAGGACCTCGGAGAGCTCCAGGAGATGGCCGGCGAGGTCGTGGCCCGGCCCGGCATGTCGCCGGCGTTCGAGGCTCGCGTCGCCCATGCGGAAGGGGGCTGGCGCCACATGGAGATCGTCGCCACCAACCTGCTGGGCAATCCGGCGGTCGCCGGCGTGGTCGTGAACGCCCGCGACGTCACCGAGCGGGTCGAGGTCGCAGCCCAGCTCGAGGAACGTGCCTTCCACGACGAGCTGACGGGGCTCCCCAACCGTGCACTCCTCCTGGATCGACTCCAGGACGCCCTCCACAGGTCGACCCGGCATGACAGGTTGGTCGGGGTGCTCTTCCTGGACCTCGACAGGTTCAAGGTGGTGAACGACTCCCTCGGCCACGGCGCCGGCGACGACCTGCTGCGCGAGGCGGCACGGAGGCTGCAGCGGACCATCCGGCCCGGCGACATGGTGGCCAGGCTGGGTGGAGACGAGTTCGTGGTGGTCATCACCGACATGGTCAGGACGACCGACGCCCTGGCTGCCGCCGAGCGGGTGCGTACCGCTCTGGCGAGACCGATGCAGTTGGGCACGGACTCCACGGTTGTGTCCGCCAGCGTGGGAATCGCCGTGGCCCACGGCTCGGAGACCCCGGCCGACCTGTTGAGGGACGCCGACACGGCCATGTACCGGGCCAAGGAGCAGGGCAGGGACCGGGCCGAGCTGTTCGGCGACCACCTCCGGGCCCAGGCGGTCCGACGGCATTCCGTCGAGCAGGAACTCCGGGCTGCCATCATCGAGGACCGCATCGAGGTCCACTTCCAACCCGTGGTCCGCCTCTCCGACGGAGCCGTGACCGGGGCCGAGGCCCTGGCCCGTATACGTAGCAGCAGCGGGGAGCTACTCCAGCCGGCCCAGTTCATCGACATCGCCGAGGACAGCGGCCTCATAGCGGACCTGGGAGCCAAGGTCCTGACAATCGCCGTACGACGCCTTGCGGCATGGGAGGCCAGGCGGGTCGGCGGGGGTCCGCGGCTCAGCGTCGCTGTGAACGTGTCGGCACGACAGCTGGCTGATCCGACCTTTCCGCGCGTCGTGGCGGCTGCTGTGAAGGAAAACGGGGTGGACGCCGACCAGGTGGCCCTCGAGTTCACCGAGAGCGCCCTCATCGCCGCCAACCCGGTCACTGAGATGGTGCTGGGGGAACTCACGGCTATCGGTGTTCGCGTGGGTCTCGATGACTTCGGCACAGGGTTCTCGTCGCTGGCCTACCTGAAGCGCTTCCCCATCGACTTCCTCAAGATCGACAGGTCGTTCGTTTCGGGCCTCGACGACCCGGAGATGGGAGACGACGTCGGCGATGACACCGCCATCGTTACCGGCACCGTTGCTCTGGCCCACAGCCTGGGCCTGCAGGTGGTGGCCGAGGGCGTGGAGACCGAGTCACAGTTGAAACGACTGCAGCGCCTCCAATGCGACCTGGCCCAGGGCTTCTACTTCTCGGAACCGGTCACCGACGCCGAGTTCGACCGGTTCCTGGGCCGTCGGTTCCCGGAGACGCCCGTCTCACCCAACTGAATGGGGTCCTGCGAAACTCCCGTCCTTCCAGTCCCGCAGGGTGGCTGCTCCACCGAAGCCGCGAGTTCTCCACGACCCACAACCTCCTGCCGATGATCTTCAGACAGCACTATCTCGAATGCCTCTCCCAGGCTTCCTACCTGCTCGGGGGCTACGGCGCCTGCGCACTCGCCGAGGACTCCTGAAGCACCACCTCTGGCAACAGGTCGATCAGGTGCAGGCCGCCAGTCGACGAGCCAGGTCCCTGAAGGCCCGCCCCCGATGCGAGACGGCGTGCTTCTCATCGCCCATCTCGGCAAAGGTCCGACCGTCCCCCTCGATCGGAACGAACAGCGGGTCGTAGCCGAAGCCGGCGTCACCTGCTGGAGCCTCGGCGATGTGGCCCTCCACCGTGCCGGTCGCCTGGACCTCTGTGCCGTCAGGTCGCCGCACCAGGGCCACGGTCCGGAACCGCGCCGTTCGTCGACCTGTCGGTACCCCGTCCAACTCAGCCAGGAGACGAGCCATATTGGCCCCGGCGTCGCACTCCTCCCCCGCGTAACGCGCCGAGTGGACCCCCGGTGCACCGCCGAGGGCGTCGACCTCCAGGCCGGTGTCATCGGCGACCGCGGCACGGCCGGTGGCTGTGCAGATGGCAACGGCCTTCAGACGGGCGTTGGCTTCGAGGGTGTCGCCGTCCTCCACCACGTCGGGGACCTCCAGTGGCCTGGGTTCCAGGTCGACGAGGCCGTCGAGAACGAGGGCGATCTCGGCCACCTTTTCAGGATTGGCGCTGGCCACCACCAGACGCGGCAGGCCGGTCATGGCGTCTCCGTAGGAGCGGACAACAGATCGTTCATGTCGCTGCAGTAGGGCGAGTAGCTGACCGACGGAGCGGCCGTCTCAACCCCGTGCGGCCGGCGGTTCGGCCAGGATCGCCCTCTGGGCGGCCACGATCGTCGAGATCCCACCTGCGGCCAGGTCCACCAGGGCATCCAGCTGCCCCCGGTTGAAGGCCTTCCCCTCGGCGGTGCCCTGCACCTCCACGAAGTCGCCGGATCCGGTCATGACCACGTTGAAGTCCACCTCGGCGACCGAGTCCTCGACGTACGGGAGGTCAAGGCGAGCAGAGCCGTCGATGATGCCGACCGAGATGGCTGCCAGGTCGTCGGTGATCGGCGAGGCCTTCAGGTCGCCGGCGTCCACCATCCGGGTGAACGCATCATGGAGAGCGACGTAGCCGCCGCAGATGGAGGCGGTCCGGGTGCCGCCGTCGGCCTGGAGCACGTCGCAGTCCACGGTCAGCTCCACCTCCGGCATGGCTTCGAGGTCGACCACTGCCCGAAGCGACCGGGCGATGAGGCGCTGGATCTCCTGGTCGCGACCCGATGTGCGGCGACGGATGCGATCGGGGCTGGATCCGGGAAGCATCGAGTATTCGGCTGTCACCCAGCCGCGGCCGGTGTTGCGGAGCCACGGTGGGACTCCGTCGCCCAGCGAGGCGGTGCACAGCACCCGGGTCCGACCGAACGAGACGAGGCACGAGCCGGCCGCCATCTCGGTGAAGTCCCGCTGGAAGGTCATCGGTCGCAGCTCGTCGTCGGCGCGCCCGTCGGGGCGGTTGTTCTGTTCGGACATGGTGCCTCCTGGGCGGGCAGTTCTAGAAGTAGATGATCGAGTCTGCGTTGGCGGCGGCCTCGTCGAGGTCGTCGGTCCATGCGCCGGTGGAAAGGTACTTCCATCCGGAGTCACACACGATGAACACGATGGTCGCCGTCTCTCCGGCTGGCAACCGTTCGGCCACCCTGACGGCGCCCGCCAGGGCGGCACCGGCGGACAGGCCGGCGAAGATGCCGCACTCGTCGGCCAGCCGACGGGTGAACTGGATGGACTCCCGGGGCCTCACGATGCGCTTTCCGTCCAGCAGGTCGTAGCCGCCCCACTTCTCGAAGACCGGCGGGATGTAGCCGTCGTCGAGGCTCCGGAGGCCCTGGACCAGCTCGCCGGAAGGCGGTTCGACGGCGAGGAGCTGCACGTCGGGCTTCTGCTCACGTAGGTAGGTGCCCACCCCCATGAGCGTTCCGCTGGTACCCAACCCGGCCACGAAGTGGGTGATGTCGGGAACATCTCGGAGGATCTCCGGCCCGGTGGTGGCGTAGTGGGCCCGGGGGTTCGCCTCGTTGGCGTACTGGTAGAGGAACACCCAGTCCGGGTTCTCGTCGGCCAGGCGGAGGGCGAGGCTGACGGCCCCGTTGGAACCCTCCCCGCCGGGTGAGGAGATGATCTCTGCGCCGAACACCTCAAGGGCCTGGCGCCTCTCCACCGAGACGTTCTCCGGGAGCACGATCTTGATCGGGTAGCCCCGGATGCGGGCGATCATGGCCAGGGCGATGCCAGTGTTGCCCGACGAGGGTTCGATGATCGTTCGACCCGGGACCAGCGTGCCGTCGGCCTCGGCGTCTTCGATCATGGCCTTGGCGATGCGGTCCTTGACCGATCCGGTCGGATTCTGGCCCTCAAGCTTGGCCAGCAGGCGCACCGACGGGTTCGGACTGAGCACGCTCACGTCGACGATCGGCGTGTCACCGACGAGGTCGAGGATGGAGGAGTAGACGGCCATTGTGCTGCGGTTCGTGGAGGAATGTTCGGATTCGGTGGCTCTTGGCCGGGTTGCACCGAAGGATCGGGCTGCCGGCCGGTCGGCATGTTGGAAAGCCGACTGATCTAGTCGGGATTCTAGCCCCCGGCGACCACGACCCGCACCTCGGTGATGACAGAGTCCAGGATCCGGTAGGCCCGCAGGACCGGATCCGGGTGCTTCAACGAGACGATGATGAAGATCCACGCGCCGAACGGATCGAAACGGGCGGCGTCGGCCACGTCGGTCGGCGACGGGTAGGCCGTCGTGTGCGTGTGGCTGTGCATCACGCCGAGCACCGCCCGACCTCCGGCATCTGCAGCCGCCTCCACGTTGAGCATCTCGTGGCCGTCCAGGACGTAGAGCTTCCACGCCTCGTCTTCGGGCGCCGTGTTGGCCATCGGGTGGAAGTCGTCCACGTGGAGCCCACCGGTCGGGCCCGTGAACAGGCCGCACGCCTCCTTCGGCGCCTCGGTCAGGGCACGGTCCAGCATTGCCCTGTAGACGTCGACGGTCAGCGTCACGGTCTCTCCCACCCGGGGAAGGCTAACGGCCGTCCCGGATCCGTCGGGCCGGCACCCGGGGCACGCTTACACCGGCGGACCTACCTGTCCCCCATCCCGGGGCCAACAGGTCGACCGGTACGATTCCGCTGGTGAGCGATGCCAACGACCGCACGGTCGCCTCCAACCGCAAGGCGCGATACGCCTACGACATCCTGGAATCCTGGGAGGCCGGCCTCGTGCTGCGCGGCAGCGAGGTGAAATCACTCCGGGACGCCAAGGTGCAGATCACCGAAGCCTTCGGCCGTGAGGACGGCGGCGAGCTGTGGCTGGTCGGCATGCACGTCCCGCCCTATTCGATGACCGGAGAGGGCATGGGCCATGACCCCGACAGGCCCCGGAAGATGCTGCTGCACCGCCGGGAGATCCGCCGCATCGTGGAACGCATGAACCTCGAAGGCCTGTCGCTGATTCCCCTACGGCTCTACTTCAAGGCGGGGAACGCCAAGGTGGAGGTTGCCCTCGCCCGAGGTCGCAAGCTGCACGACAAGCGCCAGGCGCTAGCCCGTCGGGAGGCTGACCGTGAAACCGATCGGGCCATGGCCCGGAACCGGCGCCGCTGAGGATCCGGGCCCGGCAGCCCGTCAGTCGCCGCAGACCGCCGAGATGGCCTCGCCCAGGACGGCCACGACGGTGTCCATCTCGGCCTCGGTGATCGTGAACGGTGGCCCTATGAGCAGGGCATCGGGCACGCTTCCATCCCCCGCCGGGTAGACCCACACCCCGCGGCGCAGCGCCTCGGCCACGACCTGGCCGGCCATGCCGTCGGTCGGCCCGTACGGCTCACCGTCAGCCTTGTCGCGTACGAGTTCGATGCCGATCATGAGACCCAGGCCCCGGACCTCCCGGACGTGCGGGTGGCTCTCCAGTGGCCGCAGCCGGTGAAGGAAGTCCTCGCCCTTGGTGGCGCTGGCCTCGACCAGGTTCTCCTCCTCCAGGATCGTGAGAGCCGCTATGCCTGCCGCGCAGGCCGCCGAGTGGGCCGAGTAGGTGAAGAACATCATGCCGCCACCTACCGCGGCGATCGGGGCGACCACCTCGTCGGAGGCGTACACCCCGCCGAGGGGCGCGTAGCCGCCGGAGAGGCCCTTGCCGCCGACCATGATGTCTGGCACGACGCCCCAGTGGTCCACGCCGAACTTTCGCCCGGTCCGGCCGAAGCCGGTCATTACCTCGTCGGCGATGAGCAGGATGTCGTGCGTGTCGCAGATTGCCCGCACATCGGGCCACCAGTCGTCCGGTGGCAGCACGGCACCGGCGGATGCTCCGATGACCGGCTCGGCGATCACCGCAGCGATCGTGTCTGCGCCCTCGGATTCGATGACCTTCTCGAGGCCCTCGGCATCGGCGACCGGCATCTTGGGGTGGTCCATGAGGACGTGCTCGAAGCCCGACCGCCTCGAGGTGTGTCCACCGACGGCCAGCGAGGCGAGCGTCACCCCGTGGTAGGAGGTCTCCCGGCCGATGACCTTCCAGCGTTCCGGTTGCCCCTTGGAGACGAAGTGGTTGATGGCCAGACGGATGGCCGAGTCGACCGACTCGGAGCCACCGCTGACCAGGCCCACCCGGTCCAGCCCGGGCGGCAGCCAACGCTCCCTGAGCATCTCGACGAGGGCGATCCGCTCCTCGGTGACCCATGGCGGGATGACGTAGGAGACCCGCTGCGTGGCATGGGCGACGGCCGCGGCCACCTCGGCGCGCCCGTGGCCGATGTTGACGGCCACCGCCCCACCGCCGGCGTCGATGACCTCGCGGCCTCCTGAGAAGAAGAGCGTGCAACCCTCGGCGCGCTCGACGACCGGGGGAGCCTCGGTGGTCGGCATGAACGAGAATGAGGCAGCCCGCTGGTCGTCGATGCGCGGAGTCTGCCAGATGGCGCTACCCGGCGACCTGTCACGGGCTGGCTGTACCCTTGATGGTGCGGATACTTGACAACAGAGCACCTGATATCTGCACGCGGTGGCCTTCGGGCCACCACCCACGGGGCTGATCGGTTTCGACGCCGATTGCAGTGGTCGTGACGTGCGACCGGAGTTGCCCAGACTCCAAAAACGGGGCACCAACAGAGACGCCAATACGGACGATCTCGCTCTCGCCGCCTGACCTAGTCAGACGGTAGAGAGTCATCGCGACCGGTAACGGCACGCGGGGTCGGTCCACCGCAACCCGGCAACAGAAGCGGTGGAGACAGCTGGGACAGACCGCTGACGGCGTGAAAGAACGCCGACCCGGGGGAAAGACCCCGTGGCGGGGCCTTCGGGCCCACCCGACCCGGTGGGGTGGCAGCCAGGAGCCGCAATCTCGGGAATGGTCGTAGCACGCACGGTCACCCTTCGACGGACGGGGGTTCGATTCCCCCCAGCTCCACAAGACAAACGATTGACGAGAGGCCTGATATTTCAGGCCTCTCTGTCGTTTCAGGCCTCGCCAACGGGCGCCCAAGTGCACAAAATGTCACAGTCGGCCTGTTTCGCCCACGTTGTCCAATACGTCCATGTCGGTACTGTCGATTCCGTGCGCTCCAGAAACGGATCGGGACAAATCCAACTAATGAGCACCGGCCGTTACCAGGTGCGAATCAGTGCCGGCAACGGCTACACAATCAAACCAGGGACGAACCTTGAAGGGGTGAACCTCAGTTCATGAGGTGTTCGATGACGTGCCAGTCGCGGCCGGCCGTCCCCTGGGTAACGCGGACAACGGATTCGATCTCCTGAGTCCCCGGCGCTCCGATGAAACTGAGGGTGATCGTCGACTCGAACGGCGGGAAGCCCTCGCGCACTGTGATCGCTGACTCTTCCAAGTCGATCCATCGGCTATGCGGCCCGTACCTCCCCCTCGAGTCCATGAGCTGGATCTCGACCGGAGATGAGGCCCACCCGTTGACGCAGACGGAGATGACGAAATTGTCCTGCTGGTCCCACTGGCCGAGGCCAAAGTCCACGTCCCACGTGACATCCATGCTGCGCCAGATTTCCATTGAGGCACCTGTGAGGGCAGTCGCACCCGAGCCGCTCTTGATGACTCGGAGTTGACCGTCGGGCAGGGGTAGAACGTGAAAGTCCATCCCGACCAGGTCGAATGACTCTGGATCGGAGAAAGCCCGGCCATCCATCGAGGTCCACCTGTCGAGCCTCATGCCTCCGTAGACCGTGTATGTCCCGTCGTCGCCCACCATGACGTGAGGGTGTAGCGGCCCCTCGACCATGACAGCGGGGTCAGCGGACCACGAGAGCATGTCGTCGGATGTGGCCCCGACCATCCAGACGGTCGAGTTGCCGCCTTCCTGGCCCACAACCTCACCAGCGGGAGCCATGGAGAGGTAAATGCGGTAGCCGCCGCCAGGAGCTTCGACAACGGACGGGCTCTGGAGGCTGCCGCCAGGAAAATCGTCATCGGTGAGTCGGATACCAGGATCCTGGGTGAACGCCAGGCCGTCAGGTGAGGTGAAACTCAAGACATGGGACATGCCACCTGCATGCTGTTGGACGGTGTAGAGCCGCCATCCGCCGTCGGGTAGTCGCAACAGGGATGTGTGCGGCAGCCCCGCCGGCAGTACCCCGGCAGCCTCCAACTCCCAGTTGACTCCGTCCCAACTCAGGGCCGTGCTGAGACCCACGATCACGTTCATCCTGGCGAAGTACATGCGGTAGCTACCGTCGTCTAGTTGGACGACTCTGGGGTCAACTCCCCCGGCAGCCCTGGCTAAGGGGTCGCCGACCGCTTCGTAGTTCATCAGGTGGTCGACTTCCATGACCCAGGCGGTACTCGACACGTCCTGTGAATCGGCTGAGCAGACTGGGGTCGGACCGTCCGGCGGTTGTGGAATCGATTCATCCCCTCCCAACCCGGCTCCCTCTGGATCTGGGCCCCCAGCCGACGGAGCCCCCGCTGCTGCGAGGCACGGACCCATGGCCGCACCCTCCGATGGGGTCGGTGGCCGGTTCTGCAACTCGTCATAGAGGGCCTGTCCGAAGGACCGAACAAGGCAGTCACGGAGGTCCGGGTCATCGCTAGTGAACGGGTTGAATCGCTCTCCACTTCCCCCGGAGCCCGTGGTGGTTGGTGCCGTGATGGTCGGTGCCGTAGTGATTGGCGGTGTGGTTGGCGGTGCCG
>Ga0209089_10001788_pt1 | contig 19419 bp, 16 predicted proteins | sample ArcticOcean_MG_C_FD_187431 | JGI IMG/M metagenome (GOLD analysis project Ga0209089, IMG submission 187431) | Marine microbial communities from western Arctic Ocean - ArcticOcean_MG_CB2_150 (SPAdes) (version 2) | ecosystem: Environmental > Aquatic > Marine > Oceanic | place: Arctic Ocean: Canada... | reverse complement strand
CGAGATAAGGCAAATCGCGGTGGCAAATACCGGCGCCACTGGAATGGCAGTCTGCACCTTGAACTGAAATCCGACGGTTCCGTACTCGGGCGATGTTACCTGGTTGCGTACAACGGCATGCCCGGTGAACTTCCGGTTCTTGCCGACTGTGGCGTCTACGAAGACACAGTGATTTGTCAGGATGGAGAGTGGAAATTTTCGCGGCGCGTCCTGACCATGGATGGCTCAAGTTGGGGCAAGAACTAATGAGTGCTGACATCGTAGACTTGTCAGCGGGTTCGATCGCTCAGGCAATAAGCAAAAAATCGATCAGCTGTAAGGACGTGACAACGGCATTTCTCGAGCGTATCGATAAACTCAATCCGGTATTGAACGCTGTTTGTACATTAAACGATCAAGCGCTCGATCAAGCTGACAAGGCTGACCAACGACTAGCGCGTGGAGAAGCGGCGCGACCCCTCGAAGGGGTACCTATCTTGATTAAGGATATCCTCCATACCAAGGATGTTCGCACGACCTATGGATCTTTAATTCGCGAAAATTATGTGCCAGGCGAAGATGCAGTCTCTGTAGAGAGACTGAAAGATGCCGGCGCCATTCTCCTTGGCAAAACGAATACCCCTGAATTTGCGCATGACGTCAATACAAACAATCAGATTTTTGGCACAACACGCAATCCATTCAACGTAAACGTCACCGCTGGAGGTTCCAGTGGCGGTTCTGGCTCTGCCGTAGCAGCCAATTTGGCACCAATAGCCTTGGGAACAGATCTTGGCGGATCGATTCGCGTTCCTTGCTCGTACAACAGTATCGTTGGACTTCGACCCAGTCCTGGCCGTGTCCCTGTGTACCCTACTGAATTTGGTTGGGATACATTGGTTGAACATGTTCAGGGACCTATGACGCGATCTGTCGCTGATCTAGGTCTCGCTATGTCCGTACTGGCTGGCCCAGATGATCGCGACCCGAGCTCATTACCTGCATCGATTCACGACTTCAATGTAGCGGCTTCAGCAACACAATCTCTGGAAGGTCAGCGTATCGCTTATGTCGGCGACCTTAACGGTCTTTTCCCACTCGATCCCGAAGTCGAACGACTCACGAAAGCTGCCGCCCAACAGTTTGAAAGCCTCGGTTGTATCGTTGAAGAAGCCTCTTTCGACGAATCCGACATTCGAGAAATCGTTACTGGTACGCGCGCTTTTGGCATGGTTGGCCGCTATGCGGACCTGTTCGATGAGCATAAAGACAAAATGACGTTACAACTGGTCAATCAAGTGACTAACGCGCTGACCCTTGATGTTCGCACTATCGTAAATGCTGAAAAAATGCGCACCGGATATTGGCACCGGGTTCGGGAATTCTTCGAACAATACGACTACATGATCGCCCCGAGCGTCGGAGCACCTCCGTTTCGCCTAGATGAGGCCTTACCCACCGAGGTCGGAGGCGTAGCTGTTGAGCGGTATTATGATGTTTACCTGGCCGCGTACGCTTTCAGCGTGACCGGCTTACCGGTAATGGCTGTGCCATGCGGCCTAACGGGTAATGGCCTGCCGGTGGGGATGCAAATCGTAGGGCATCGCCTTCGCGATGACAGCGTGATCAGTGCGGCGGCAGCATACGAATATCATTGCGCTGACAATTTTGTTCGACCTGACATCAATCTCGACGAGGTTAAACCCGTGAGTCCAGCACTTGCCACACCCGGCCTCGCGGTAAGAGCAGCGATCAAATAACTCAAAGCGCAATCCCAACACTCTAATACCCTAAGAGGATCATGGAACCTTTTGGTTTATTTTTCACCCCTACAGTTGACAAATGAACCGTGAGTCGGGTTTCATGATGTTCGGGCGCTTGGTACTAACGTGGTTACAGGCGCACATAGGTCCAAGAACTAATTGGAGACCCAGTGGTTTGGTGTTGAATCAGGTTTTTTAAAAATACAACGCCATGCCTATAAACCACGATACCGATTTAACAGGAGGAAAAACACTATGAAATCAAGAAGACATGTTTTATCGACAATGAGTGCGGCACTGATTGCCTCTATGTGTGTCGTTGGCGCGGCTAATGCTGAAGTCGGCGTCACCGACAAAGAAATCAAGATTGGGGCGTTGGGTGTGCTAACCGGGCCAAATGCTAAATACGGGAATACTGTTTACGACGGCATTGAAACTGTCTATGAAGAAGCAAACAAATCAGGCGGAATTCATGGCCGGCAACTAGTCTATGTTCGTGAAGATGACCGGTGCCAAGCGGCGGAAGCCGTGGGAGCTGCCAAGAAGTTAATCCATCAACACAAGGTGTTTATGATACATGGTGGGGCCTGCTCCAATGCCAGCCTCGCTGCTAAACCAGAAATCGTTGCCACCAAAGTGCCCTGGGTCATTACGGCCTCCACCGCACCCTCACTGACTGACCCCGTTACGCCACACATTTTTACTACCATGCTGGCAGGTTGGATGGAGAGTTATGCCCAAGTGCAATATGCAGTTGAGAAGGGAATGAAGCGGGTGGCAATTATTTCCCAACACGACAATTGGGGACGTAGCCGATACGACCCTCTAATGGACGCGTTCAAGCTGCATGGTATTGAACCCGTCGCAAACGAGGAAATCGTTCCTGATCCTGCTGATGCAACGGCAATTGCGCTGCGCATCCAGGCAGCGAAAGCCGATGCGGTCATACTGGTCGCATTTCCTAAAGCCGCTGTCGTAGCCGTCCGGGATATGTATAAAATTGGTTACAAACCCTTCATGATTGGAGGATCAACAGTCGGCGATGTCGGCCTATTTACGAAGAACATAGGCATCCCAGGGTCGACCGACAACTTGCACGCTGTATCCACCATTGGCTACACGGCCGATGACCCCGCCGTTGCCAAGTGGAAAAAACTGGTCGAGGCCAAATATTCGGGTGACACATTCAACATTTATCACATGTTCGGCATTGCCAGCGGACAGTTTGTGGTTGAAGCGCTGAGAAGGGCCGGGAAAGATTTAACCCGTGATGCCTTCAACAAAGCTGCATCCAATTTATCGGTCAATACGGATGTCTATGGTGGACCCATCACCTGCACGCCAACTAACCATCAATGCCACAATACGGCAGCGTGGTTTGGTCTAGTGAATGGCACCACGAAAAGACTGGCTACGACAACCGTAACCCGCTAGACCATGCCAATTTTTGGTTATAACCCAAGCCTGCCTGGCAAATGCCAGGCAGGCTTGGGGCATACAGTGATCGCTTAACCGTCTGCTCCTATGCTGGCTTACTTACTTATGAGCGGCATCGCCACGGGGGCGCTGTACGCTATGGTGGCTATCGGGTTGGTATTGGTATACCGGTCCACCGGACACATTAATTTTTCCCACGGCGAGTTGTTTATGTTTGGCGGCTTCATTGCCTATACATTCTTCGTCATACTGGGAGTGCCTTATTTTCTTTCTCTAATACTGGCGGTCATTGGGGGCTTCGTTCTAGGCGTTCTCTCCGACCGTGCGGTATATCGGCCACTCATCAAAGCACCTCCGTTAACAATGGTGCTTGCGACCGTCGGGTTTTCATTTTTTTTGAAAGGTATCGCCAGGTATTTCTGGGGGTCCATGGAAGGTGGCGATTATGTCGCCTTCCCTGCCGCCATGGATCCCTCCCCTATACCTATCGGCAGCATCAATGTTTTTCCTCAACAATTATTGATTCTCGCAGGTGCTATCGTCTTTGTGGTTGGCTTTACTATTTTCTTCCGCATGACTCGTGCAGGAAAAATGATGCAGGCTACGTCAGAAAATCCGACGGCTGCATACCTTTCTGGCATCCGAGTCGAACGGGTTTACACGCTGACCTGGGGCGCAGGTTCGGCAATCGCTGCGGCGGCAGCTGTGTTGATGGCGCCGATGACCCTGCTTTCGCCAGACGTTGGCTTTCAATTATTGCTTAAAGCATTTGCCGCAACAGTACTGGGCGGGCTTGGCAGTATGCCCGGCGCGATCGTTGGCGGCCTGTTAGTCGGCATCCTCGAGTCTCTTGGAGGCGGCTACATTCACTCCGGAGTACAAGATGTATCAGCTTTTATTGTGATTATCATTGTGCTGGTACTCCGCCCCGCAGGTTTATTTGGCGTTCGAAACATTCGCGACACCTAACCCCAAGGTTAAATGATGCAGGCATTATTAGCGCGCAGAAATATTGTTGCGGTTGGGATCATAGTCTTTGCCATCCTACCAACGTTCGCGAACGCCTACATCGTGTTCGTTGCCAATCTGGCGTTGATGTACATCTTGCTGTCCGTAGGACTCAACATGCTACTAGGTTATGCAGGCCAACTGGCATTTCCTAATGCAGCACTATTTGGGGTTGGCGCCTATACCAGCGGTCTGTTGCGTCTTGAATTTGATTTACCCTACTGGATTACTCTCCCAGCTGGTGCCGCGTTCGCAACGCTGATTGGGCTTGCGATTGCGCTACCTGCTCTGCGACTGCGGGGCCTTTATCTGGCGCTCGCAACCATCGCCTTTGCCCAAGCCGCCCTCTGGGTTTTTGGCCACTGGAACTCGGTCACCTATGGAGGAGCCGGCTTTAGAGTGCCTCCCATGGATTTCAGTCCGTTGCCGCTAGATCCGTCAACTGGCATCTACTATCTGTCGTTGATCATTGTTCTGGTAGCCGTTCCGCTCGGGTGGAATATAGTGCGTTCACGGATCGGGCGCGCATGGGTTGCCCTGCGCGAAAGCGAAGTGGCTGCTGAAACACTGGGAATCGACTTAACCCTTTATAAAGCATATGCCTATGTTATCAGCGGGCTTTATGCCGGCACGGCAGGCGCCTTATTTTCTGCGTTACTCGGGATAGTTACCCCCGAATCTTTTGATTTATTTCAAGTTATCGTTCATTTCTGCATGGTCATTGTTGGCGGAATCGGCTCACTTTGGGGAGGGGTACTAGGCGCTGTCATTCTAGTCGGGTTGCTGGAGGTATTACGCACGTTCCGTGATCTTCAGGAAATCGCTTTTGGAGGGCTTTTGCTTTTTACCGTTTTGGTTGTGCCCGGAGGGGCTATTGCCATGATCAAACGGTACCTGCCCGGATGGAATGAGCCATTACGACGCATCGGAAAAAAACGATGAGCAAGTTAATTGTTTCTGATGTCTCAATTTCTTTCGGCGGACTCAAAGCTCTGGACTCAGTAAGCTTTGATGTCAAACAAGGCGAAATTCGCGGCATCATCGGTCCCAACGGGGCCGGGAAAACAACCATGTTAAATGTTATTTCCGGCATCAATAAAGCAGATTCTGGAACCATTACTTTCGACGGCACACTCTTGTCTGGACTTAAAACAAACAAAATCGCATCAAAGGGCATTGGACGCACCTTTCAAACAACGAAGCTATTTAAAGGCATGACCGTATTGGAAAACGTCATGACCGGCGCCCACAGTCGACTTCACGCAAACCCCCTAAGCGCCGCTTTTAATTTCCCGTTTGTAGCAAAGGAAGAAAAACAGGCAGCTGACCAGGCATACGAAGTTTTAGAATTTCTGCGAATGGAACGATTTGCAGACCATGAAGCCACCTTGCTTTCGTTTGGCCAACAAAGACTGGTTGAAATCGCTCGAGTCCTGGTGGGACAACCTCAAGTGTTGCTTCTCGATGAACCTGCCGTTGGATTAAGTGTCACCCGAGTCAGTGAAGTGGAAGAATTACTGAAACGTATACGGCAAGAGCGAGGCATCACAATCGTGATGATTGAACATGTTATACGACTGGTGATGGGAGTCTGTGACCGAATCACAGTGCTTAATTCAGGCCAGAAAATTGCAGACGGCACAGCCGAAGAAGTGGTCAATAATCCAGCGGTTGAACGGGCATATCTTGGAAGTAAGGTCGATGTTACAGATTGAGCACTTGAGTGTCTGGTACGACGTGACCGAAGTAATTCGCGACGTCAGTCTGGAAGTCCCCTCCAACAGTATTGTGGCGTTGATGGGGGGCAATGGTGCAGGCAAATCCACGATTCTCAATACACTCAGTGGACTATTACAACCGCGCCACGGCACCATCACAATCGACAACATGCCCATGGCGAACTTTCACCCTCAAGATATGGTGAAGGCCGGTGTGGTGCAAGTGCCACAAGGACGCTTCGTTTGGCCGGGCATGAGCGTCCAGGACAACCTTCTGCTAGGAGCCTCAATACGCTCCCGCAAAGAAAAACCTGCGATCAGGAAAGACATGGATGATGTGTTCCAAATGTTTCCCATACTCCATGAACGACGCAAAGGCCTGGCCGCTAACTTGAGTGGTGGTGAGCAACAGATGCTTGCCATTGGCCGCGCGCTGATGGCGCGACCACGCTTATTGCTGATGGACGAGCCATCCCATGGTCTGTCACCCCTTATGGTGGAAAAGATGGTGGTAGCAATTCGTCAATTGCATGAACGTGGACTCACCATCTTATTGGTAGAACAAAACGTCGGCGTAGCCGCCGCCGTATCCGAACATGCCTATATTCTTGCCCATGGTGAAATTGAGTTTTCAGCCGCTGGTTCAACACTAGCGGATAACCCCGATATTCTTCGAAGTTATTTGGGCGGCAGTCGCGACGATGGCTCGTCAAGGCAACTACCTGGGACGGAGGCTTAATTCGTTTGTTATTGGTCGGCGTTGATGTGGGGGGTACTTTCACAGACGGAGTCGTGTATGACGGCGATAGTCATCGTCTGCAGTATGCGAAAGCTCCCTCAACACCAGATGATCCAACGCAGGGCGTACTCGATGTTCTAGAAGGGCTGGTCCCGGATATCAAGGATATCGATCGCATCGTACACGGCCTAACCATTGGCACCAACGCGATCCTTGAGGGGAAAGGCGCCGATGTTTGGATTCTGACAACACGCGGCTTTCGTGACGTTCTCGAAATTGCCCGAACCAACCGCCCTATTCTCTATGACATCAAGTCATTAAAACCCGAAGCATTGGTTCCACGGACGCGAACATTTGAAATCAACGAACGCATGCTATTCGATGGCAGTGTTAGAGAAGCCTTTGACCCCATAGAGGCACGAGCGGTCGTTGAAAAACTTGTTGCAAAAAACGCGAATTCCGTTGCAATCTGTTTTCTTCATAGCTATGCCAACCCTGCCCATGAACAATTAGCAGAAAAGCTGGTTCGCGAACTGTTACCCACTGCTTTTGTTTGCTCTTCTGCTGCTGTTCTCTCGCAATTTCGCGAGTATGAGCGATTCAACACTACCGCGCTCAACGCCTATATCGGCCCCATCATGTCTGACTATCTCGAAAATTTACGAGATCGCTTGGGGAAGAAGGGTTATAAGCAACCGATTTTTGTGATGGCCTCAAATGGAGGAATTTCTAACCTTGACCTAGTTAAACAACTTCCCGTGACGACAGTGCTTTCAGGTCCTGCTGGCGGTGTCGCGGCCGCGGTTGAACTGGGCGAAAGAGTCAACATCAGGAACCTGATTACCTGTGACATGGGTGGCACTAGCACTGATGTATGCCTGATTGAAGACCTGGAAATTCCAGTCACGCACGAACAATTTATTGGCAACTACGCGAACCGAACCCCACAGATTGAAATTAACGCTGTCGGCGCCGGCGGAGGCAGTATCGCGTGGCTAGACGCAGGCGATATTCTAATGGTGGGCCCCCAAAGCGCTGGTGCAGACCCAGGTCCGGCGTGCTATGGGTTTGGTGGTTCATCACCAACGGTAACAGACGCCAACTTAGTACTCAATCGACTCAGTCCCGATACCACCCTCGGTGGAAAGATCACGATGGATAAAGATCTCGCTATTGCCGGGATGCGACTGATTCTTGAACGACTTCCATCATTAGATGAATACAGTCTCGCAGATGGCATTATTCAAATTGCTGTCGCGAGGATGGTGAGTGCCATTAAGGAAATCTCCATATCTAGGGGCTTCGACCCTCGGGATTTCACTTTAGTGGCCTATGGGGGTGCAGGCCCCATGCATGCCACATTTATTGCGGATGAACTTGAAATCCCCCGTGTCCTTATCCCGTTAGGTCCCGGTAACTTTGCGGCTTTCGGGTCTCTAATCTCAGACAACCGGCGAGACTACTCACTTACACGAAAAATTTGTCCACGCGACTCTTCCATTGCAGACATCCGATCAACTTTCACCGAACTGGAAGCTCGAGGCCGTAAAGAATTCGAAGACTACGGTGTCGGTTTAGACCAGACAACGACGCGTCGATGGGCTGGAATGCGTTACCTTGGGCAGTCCTGGGAACTCGAAGTTCCCATTTCCGAGAGCATCGATTCGATTGAAGCAATTGAAGAAGTATTTTACCAAGCCCACGAACGCCGCTTCGGTCACAAAACGACTGATATCACCGAAATCGTCAATTTTCGTATCGCGATCATCGCAGGGGGCGACAAACCTGACTTGCTTCCCTGGATGAACGACAGCTCCGTGACTACCGAAAAACAACCGCTCCGCTCCGTTTATTTCGACGATAAATTTATCAATATTCCTGTGTACCAACGGGATAAACTTCTAGCTATGGCAGAAACGACTGGACCTGCAGTCATTGAAGAGAATGGATCAACAACTATCATTCCACCGAGCTGGCGTTTTCGAATGCTTAAATTCGGTGAGTTATTGCTTGAAAAACTCGACTCATGAAACCACAAAACACGCCGGCCAGTGACCTCAATCCCATTACATTAGAGGTAGTCTGCGAAAGTCTTATTGCCATAGTGCGAGAGATGCGAGCGACGATCATTCGAGCTTCCTATTCGTCCAACATCTATGAATTTGAAGATTTTTCATGTGCTCTGTTTGACGCATCGGGACAAATGGTTGCTCAGTCGTGGGATCACCCAGGACATGTTTTACCTCTACCATGGGGTGTCAAATGCATGTTCGAAGACTTCGAGAACGATCTTGAGCCTGGTGATGCAATCCTGCTTAACGACCCGTATAGAGGTGGAACACACTTAAATGACGTCACACTGATCTGTCCGCAATTCGACTCCGCTGGAAACATCATTATTTTTCCAGCGGTTCGTGCACATTGGGTTGATGTGGGTGGAATGGTTCCCGGTAGTTACTCCGGATTATCAACAAATATCTATCAGGAGGGGGTGCGTATCCCTCCCATCAAACTGTACGAGGCCGGGAAGGTCAATCGTGCCGCAATGTCACTCCTTATGGCCAACATGAGGATACCTGATGAACGCGAAGGCGACCTGAATGCCTCGCTGGGTGCCTGTCGAGTGGCCTCGACCCGCATTCGAAAACTTTACGAAAAATATGGGGAAAACACTGTCGAAGCGTGTGTCGCGGTTAACCTGGACCGCACCGAAAGACGACTGCGAGACAAAATTGCTCTTTTGCCAGACGGCGACTATTACTATGAGGATTATCTCGAGTTCTACAATGATGGACAACTAGACCCGGTACTTGTACGTTTTAAATTGACCGTATCAGGGGACCATCTCATTGCTGATTTTGCTGGGACTAATGCACAAGTCCCCGGCGTGGTGAACTCATCGTTAGCCGTTGCCGGTGCTGGCGTATTCGTTGCAGTTAAGTCGACTCTCGATCCCGGTGGGGCCATGAATCATGGTGCTTTTCGACCGATCGAATTGCGCGCGCCGGAAGGCTCAGTCGTCGATGTCCGCGACGATGCACCAGCGGGAGCTCATGGTGAAGTCAGAAAACGTGCCGTCTCTGTTGCGCTCGGTGCCTTGTCCCAAATCATACCCGACCTCGTGTCTGGTGACCTATGCGGGACTTCATTCCCTAATGCCATCGGTGGTATGAATAGCAGAGTTGGACGACGCTATGTCTACTATGAAGCGCCCGCTGGTGGTAACGGCGGTTTTTTAGAGGCGGATGGTTCCAGTGCGTTTGTCAATGTTGACTTCGGAAATTTGCCATCAATCTCAAATGCGGAAATGATCGAAAGCAGTATGCCGCTATTGGTTGAGCGCAGCGAACTTCGAACAGATTCTGGCGGCGCCGGCAAACAACGTGGCGGACTCGGCATGTTGCGTGAGGTCCGTCTCCTGGACGAGGAAGCGAGTTACTCTGTTCTCAGCGATCGTGCTGTTATTCCACCGTATGGAATCAATGGGGGTGGCAGCGCAATGCCGTACCAGGTTTCAATCACCCGCGGGACTGACGAAATTATGTTTGACACCCCCGGAAAAGTCACGGGCTATCCCATCAGGGAAAATGATGTCGTGGTAATGCGTTCTGCAGGGGGCGGCAGCTACGGTGATCCTTTGGACCGAGATCCCGCTTTGGTATGCGCCGATATTGAAAAGGGCTACGTATCTCAAGAGAAGGCACAAGAGCAGTATGGCGTGATCCTGAACTCGAGTGACGAACTTAATGTAGAGATGACCTCTAGCTGTCGAGAAGCGCTCAGAGCCAAACGTTTTCACATACCGATCCGGATCGACAATGCACTCGAGTACTACACGGGAAAGAAAGGGCATCGCCGGTTACTGACCGTAGCCACCGACATCGCCCAAAAATTAGGCGTCTCAGACGATGACATGGTGGAGATACTGGGAGAGAATCCAGCTCCCCTCCGTGCCTGGATACGGATCAATGCCCTCGCATCGTCTGATTCCATTCCACTCGATGATTTTGCTACCAAGGTGCTGGGGATCACTGAAAGCAGCGTTGTATGGATTCGACCCTTGTCGACTCCCACTGTGCCAGCAGGCCTCGCCAACTGAATGTCCGCTTTCCGCTTACGACACCTGGCCAATGCCGCTGGATCTATAACGCCCTAGAAAACAAGCCATCGGCGACCAATTTCGTGTAGGCGGCTATTGCATTCTCACAGTCAGTCGATGATGTCTTCTTTTTCCCACGCCTTATATAGCGCATCGCCACATAGGCTCTAGCACCTAAAAACATAAACACAACAGCTTCCAACTCAGCATCACTGTACTCCGTAATTTCTCCTCGCTTAACAGATCGTTCCAGCGCTTTTCTGAATCCGTCAACAAGTAAATCTGTGTGTCTCCGATAAGCTTTAGGCGCGTGCACTTCCGCCTCGCTAAGAATGCGGTAAAAGCCGGGATTTTCTACCAAATACTCACAAAAGGCGCGGAAACGCGCCGACTCACGATCAGCACCCGTCAAATCATCATCTAATCTGTCGGTAATGTATTCAAGCATTCTCAGACCAACGTGCGGCAAGAGCACATCGAACAAATCTTGACGCGCTGAAAAATAATTGTAAAACGTACCTTGTGCTACGCCCGCATGCGTTGCGATCTTTGAAACCGATGCACCAGCATATCCCTCACGCCCAACAATTTTCTCGCCAGCGATCAGGAATCGCTCACGGGTCTCTCGTTTTCTTTCTGCACGTGTTACACCACGCACTTGCTTTTTTCTATCTCGCGGCATTACCAAAAAAGTCCTCGTTTCCGTCACTGATTGGATCAAATCCTATTCTATTCTATCGTGACGGGGGCAATGCTTCTGGAGAACTTTGCATCAATCACCCTATCTTGCTTTATCACACGCATAATCTAAATCGTAAAAAATGTCACGTATCACGTTGGCAAAGGTATCGGGATCGATTTCCGACTGAATATTAAGCCTCTCTATCACTGACGACTCAAGACAACCTCTTCAAAGAGCAATGAGTGTTAGCAACAGAACGACGAGACCCTGACTGAAATCAATGTATAGACACCGCTATTATTGTCCTAGCGATATGGTCCGACACCGAGGGAGCCCTTATACCCCGGCTAACCCGTCTACATAGATACTGAGGGATTCTTCAAAATCCTCGCCAGTCGAGCAAGAAGGCGAGCCGCATCTGCTCCATCATGAACTCGATGATCACAAGCCAACGTCAAACAAATTTCCTTATGTAGAAACGGGTGTCCCGCCTCGTCCGGCCTAAACAATGCTTGCTCAGACCCAACACCGAGAATCATGGCCTGAGGTGGATTAATGATCGGTATCAGACTACTAGCGCCGAACATTCCCACATTAGAAATGCTGACCGACCCACCGCCCACCTCCTTTTGCGTCAGGCTGTCGTCCTGAGCCCGACTTGCAAGCGCGCGCGCGTCGATTGCTACTTCTTCTAACGTGCGTCTACCGGCATCTCGAATAATCGGCACGCGCAAACCATCTGTCGTTTCCGTCACCATGCCGATATCCACCTGATTAAACGCCAGAATTTTATCATCCACCCAAATGCGATTAGTGGTCGGTAACTCTGCCATCGCGACACCCAACGCTTTTATTAATAGATGAGTGACTGAAACCCGAATCTCCGGTGACCGTTCATTTATCGTTGCCCGAAATACCTGCAGCGCAGAGACTTCGACGTCCTGCGTAATGTAAAAATGCGGGACATTGGTTTTCGCCGCGGACACTCTTCTAGCGGTCGCCAATCGGGCCGCGGACGGCCTAATCTCCTGCGCTTGTAGGCCGTGCTCTGATGGCAGTCTGCGCATCTCTTGCGCAACCGGATCCCCCAGGTGGCCAAGATCATCAACCTTGATACGACCCCCCGGCCCACTACCTGCAACCCGCGAAAGATCAACCCCCATTTCCCGTGCCCGTTTTCGGGCTAAGGGTGTGGAAACAATTCGGCCGCTATCACTGTTCTTCACAAATAGGGGAGGCTCAATCGCAACGGCTGGCACCGCGGCCTCCGCAGTACTCACCACTTTTTCTGGCAACTCTGAAACCCGACCCCCTTTTAACGTTGCCAACGGCATACCGACTGGAACGATGTCACCCTCCTCAACAAGCAACTCATTAATGATGCCGTCGGTTTCTGCCTGCACCTCATTCGCAACCTTCTCAGTCTCGACCACGAAAAGCATGTCTCCAGCACGGAACACATCGCCCGCACTGACATGCCACTCAAGCAGAACACCTTCGGTCATGGTCAAACCCAGTTTCGGCATGACCAATTGCGGCATCAGCAGATCAGCACCCATCTAAATCTCTCGTTTGAAAATCAGCTCGTAAAAGCATCGTTATGAAATATCTGCAAAAGGTCGATACATTAAAACTAGGGCAATACACACCATGACCCATACGGAATGCCTTGGCCATTTGTTCCATACAGCATTAGGCTAAAGTGCGTCGTACCGCTCGAACGATATCACTCGCATCAGGTCGGTACACGGCCTCCAGAGATTTGGCAAACGGTGACGGAGCAAACGGCGCCCCAACACGAATAATGGGTGCATCCAGTTCATCAAATCCAATGTCGGCCATTCGGGCCACCACTTCTGCTCCGACACCAAACGCCTCCACTGCCTCATGCGCTACGACGAGACGATGTGTGCGCGCCAGGCTTGAAACAACCATTGCTTCATCCCAAGGCTGGATTGAACGCAAATCGAGCACTTCAATCTCGACACCCTCAATGGTTAATTGGTCAGCAGCTGTCAGTGCCTCACGAACCATCGCACCGTAAGTAACAACAGTAACGTCTCGACCCGGTCGTGAGATAGTCGCTTTACCAATAGGGACTGCCTGAGGATCATCGGGCAACTCACTCTTTGCGGCATAAAGAGTTTTGTTTTCAACAACAATGACCGGATCGGGATCGTCGATAGCAGAACGGATTAAACCGTATGCATCGGCTGCATTCGCCGGACACACCACTTTTAATCCCGGCACATGCGCAAACCATGCCTCCAGACATTGAGAATGTTGCGGCCCCGCACTAAGCCCCCCCCCGTGCGGCGCACGAATAACCAAGGGAAGTGACGCCTGGCCACCAAACATGCTCCGCGCTTTGGCTGCCTGGTTGACAATCTGATCCATCGCCAATGTGATGAAATCCATAAACATAATCTCAGCGACAGGTCGCATCCCCGTCATAGCGGCACCGACGGCGACACCCGCAATCACCGCTTCAGCAATAGGCGCGTCATACACTCTTCCAGGACCAAACCTCTCAAGCAACCCACGTGTCGCTTTGAAAGGCCCTCCGGCAGCCCCGACATCCTCCCCGATCACGAAGACGCTATCGTCAGCTTCCATTGCGTCATACAACGCTTGATTAACCGCTTTCAGATAACGCACCTCGGACATCAGCTGACTCCGAGTCTTGGCGTATAAACATCTGCCACGAGAGAATCACTCGTTGGTTCTGGTGATCGCTTCGCCAGATTTAAGGCAACGTCTATCTCTGAATCAACCTCAGCATGCAGTTGCTCAAACCATAGGTCAGAGAGCCCTTCTGTTAACAGTTGCGAGCGTGCCCGCGCAATTGGATCACGTTCAGACATCATCGACATTTCTTCTTTATCCCGATAGTCCTGGGGATCTCCTTCGAAATGGCCTCTGATACGGGTCGTCTGGCACTCAATAACACGAGGGCTGGGCATGTCACGCATCTCGTTAACGAATTTACCCGCTTGATCAGCGACAGCCACTACATCGTTGCCATCGACCGAAGAAAATGCGATGCCGAAAGACGCACTGAGTCTTTCAAGGCTTGTGGCCAACTGACGTTCAGTTGGACTAAATTCTGACCACCCGTTGTTCTCACAGACAAAAAGGACTGGCAAATCCCACAATGAAGTCAGGTTAAAGCATTCGTGAATGACCCCTTCGGCCAATGCACCATCTCCAAAGTATACGGCCGCGATATTCCCAGCCCCTTTCATTTTTAAGGCCAAGGCACTACCCGTAGTGATTGGCATACCAGCCCCAACAATGCCATTTGCACCCAGCATACCGATCGACAAATCAGCCACATGCATTGACCCTCCCCTGCCGCGACAAACACCGTCGGCACGTCCTAAAATCTCAGCAAAAAATCCGGAAAGAGCAACTCCTTTGGCGAGTGCATGGCCGTGTCCTCGATGGTTTGAAGAAACAGTATCGGCCACACCAAGAACCGAACTGATACCAACAGCAACTGCTTCCTGTCCAATTGAAAGATGGAGAAATCCCGGCACATCCCCATCTGCAAACATTTTCTGGAGGCGCTCTTCTGCCCGTCTTATCAGTAACATCTGTCGGTAAAGCAATTGCAAACTGGATGACTTGATGAGCATTTCTCCAATAACGACTGACACCGGTGTTTCCTGACTTCGTTAGTGATCAGCAAGCTGAATTACGAATCATCCTTCATTATAGTCCCACTCACCCTTTCTACGAGAGCAATCAATACGCCATACCGCCCGAAAAAACCCGACTCGATGATGAAATTGGTATCTTGGATGATTCCCTAATTCGCGCCACATCTAGCCATAGGTGCAGACCAGGTATCCTTGTCAACCAAATAATGGAGACTTGCCTTCTTTTCCTCATAACAGTTGTCTTAATTACTCGTTGGAGTGACTTAATGAACCACAATGACTATATGCAAATTGCTCTGGATGAGCTCCATGCTGGTGTCAAATTAGGCTTGAACCCGGTTGGCTCGATCATTGTCCGCCAGAAAGACGGAGAAATAATTGGTCGGGGAAGAAACCTTGTCCCTATCCACAACGATCCTACGGCTCATGCAGAAATGGTTGCTATCCGGCAGGCGTGCGACCATAGCGGCCTACCTAAACTAACTGACTGCACTTTGTACACAACGTTGGAACCTTGTCCCATGTGCTGTTGGGCAATTCTTACCGCCGGCATCGAACAGTTGGTCCTGGGGGCGCGGCTGACCGTGATAAAAAAAGTCAACTACGGCGACTATACAGTGGAGAATCTTGTTGCCATGACCAATGCAAACATCACTATAACCACCGGAATTCGAGAAGAAGAATGCGCCCGTTTGAGAAGTGCGTGGGAACTTCGTTAACTGGGTTGGAATCAAGGCCATATCCATCAAACCGAATAGCCCTGTGCGCTCGCTACCTGACAATACGAACTAAGACTGAAAAATGATCAACCGCTGGATTGTTGTTCTCACTGTGACCGGCGCCCTACCGTTCGCACTCGCCGTATGGCTGAATATTCAGCAATTGACCTTGCTCGGCGCTGACGCCGCCGCCTGGCTATGGGGTTATTCGGCGGTTATCGCCGCCTTTCTGGCTGGAGCGCAATGGGGCCGCTCGTTGCAACCGCCTGATCTGGTCAGCCTTCTCGCCAGTAACGGATTTGCCTTGGTAGTGTTCGCGCTGGCTTTGTGGCTCAGGACCAATACCGGCGTCGTCCTGCTGGAGATCGTCTTCGCCGGACTGCTGTTCGTTGATCGACGGCAATTGAGACTGGGCCTGATCAACACTGACTATTGGCACCTGCGTATTGGTGTCACTGCACTTGTCTGTTCGTTGCTTGCGATCTACGCATTTGTGAGCGCGACGCCCTAAGTGGCCGAATGTTTATCAAGGCACAATGACCCTGCGAGGTCAAATGGATGACTCCGGATTTTCTGTGTTGCCATCAACCGCAATCACCTGGCCACTGACCAGACGGGCCGCATCACTGGCAAGGAAAACCGCCATACCGGCGATATCCTGAGCAGTGACAAAGCGGCGCATGGAAGCGCCTGCTGCATAACCGGCATAAATCTCATCCCGAGTGCGCTGCTTGATCAATGCTTCTTTTTCGAGCACATGCTCCATTCGATCTCCCTCCACCGGGCCCGGACAGATCGCGTTGGCACGAACGTTGAATGGCCCAAGCTCGCTGGCCAGGGTTTTCATCAGTCCAATCACACCCCATTTGGCAGCGACATAGGGTGAACGATGACGGAAGCCAAAGATTCCCGCCGTTGAGGACGTCAACACCACAGCACCGGAACGCTGCAGTTTCATCATCGGTGCGGCTTGACTCGCAAACAAAAAGGCCCCTTCGAGACTGACAGAAACACACCGTCGCCAGTCCGCTAGGCTGATCTCCTCCACCGGTGCAATGGGGCCTGCTATGCCTGCGTTCGCACACAGCACATCTAAGCCCCCCCATGTGCGATCGAGCGCTTGAAACAGAGCCAACACTGCCGCTTCATCAGTGACATCCAGACAATTTCGGTGCCACTCAGAGGGGCAAGTAGCGAGACTCGCTTCATCAACATCAACAACCCAGACCTCAGCACCTTGTTCAACGAAGGCCTCGGCGATTGCCCGGCCAATGCCGGCAGCGCCGGCTGTGATCAGTACTCTTTGTCTTATACCGGCTTCAACCATCATCGATCCACCGTCGCGGGCGTGTTCACCATCCCGCCATAATAATTGATCTTAAGCGGTTAGAGACTGGCCTTCAGATGCAGACGTTCTTGGTGGAGAAGTGGTTCGGTGTAACCATTGGGGCTGTTTCGACCATCGAAAATTAACTGGCGAGCCGCCTCAAACGCATATCCCGAGCAATCGGGAGCTAACGGTTGGTAATCGGGATCACCTGTATTCTGTCGATCGACCACTTCGGCCATTCGAGTGAGTGACGCCATGACCTGGGACTCGGTAACCACCTGGTGATAAAGCCAGTTGGCAATGTGCTGACTCGAGATTCTGAGAGTGGCACGATCCTCCATCAGGCCGATGTGATTGACATCCGGCACCTTTGAACATCCCACCCCTTGGTCGATCCAACGAACAACATAACCCAGGATCCCCTGGCAATTGTTATCCAGTTCGCGTTCGATCACGTCGCTCTGCCAGTTGACACCCGCAGCAACGGGCGGCGTAAGAATATTGTCCAGGCTGGCGGGCGAGCGCATTTTTAGTTTTCGCTGCTCAGCGAACACATCGACCTCGTGGTAGTGCAACGCATGCAAAGTTGCCGCCGTGGGAGAAGGCACCCATGCCGTTGTCGCACCCGCTTTGGGGTGTGCGATCTTTGCCTCCATCATGGCCGCCATCTCGTCTGGCATCGCCCACATGCCTTTTCCAATCTGGGCGCGTCCGGGCAGATCACAGGCGAGACCGACATCGACATTCCAATCCTCATAGGCTTCAAACCAGGCGGCCTGTTTCATCTCCCCCTTGGGGACCATGGGCCCGGCTTCCATCGCCGTGTGAATCTCATCACCCGTCCGATCGAGAAAACCGGTATTGATAAAAATTACCCGCTCGGCAGCCGCCCGAATACATTCTTTGAGATTAACCGTGGTACGGCGTTCCTCATCCATGATCCCAATCTTGATGGTGTTCCGTACTAAACCGAGCGCGTTTTCCACCGCCTCAAAGAGCCGCACGGTAAATGCAACCTCCTCTGGACCGTGCATTTTCGGCTTAACGACATAGACCGAACCGGTGCGTGAGTTGCGATGACCACCGGATGCTTGCAGGTCATGCAATGCAATAGCCACCGTCACCATGGCATCCATAATGCCTTCAAAGATCTCAGTGCCACTGTGACTGACGATGGCAGGGTTGGTCATGTGATGACCGACGTTGCGCACCAGCATGAGCGAGCGACCGTGTAATGAAAACAGCGTGCCGTCAGGAGCAATGTAGTTACGATCCGAGTTGAGCTGACGTTCAACCGATTGTCCGCCTTTGGAAAAGCGTGCAACGAGATCGCCTTTCATCAAACCAAGCCAATGCCGGTAAACTTCGACTTTCTCTTCGGCATCAACCGCCGCTACGGAATCCTCACAGTCCTGAATAGTGGTGAGCGCCGCTTCGATAACCACGTCACACACGCCCGCCGCATTCTCCCGTCCGGTCAACTGACCCTGATTAATCTGTATATCGATATGCAGATTGTTGTGGCAAACCAGCACCGCCGTCGGTGCCGCGGGCGCAGCGTTGTAACCAACGAATTGGTCATGGTTTACCAGATGGCTGATGTGGCCATCGGCTAAGCGTGCTTGCAAACGTCCGTCAACAACACCATAGGCGCTCACGCTGTGATGCGACCCTTCATCCAACGGCGCCACTCGATCGAGAAACGTCATGGCGTACGCGATGACCGCTGTACCACGAACCGGGTTGTATGCAGTTCCTGCTGTTGCACCATTGTCATTTGAGATCACATCAGAGCCATACAGCGCATCAAACAACGATCCCCAGCGTGCGTTCGCGGCGTTTAATGCGTAACGAGGATTGTTAACCGGCACCACGAGCTGCGGTCCGGCCATCGAAGCAATCTCAGCGTCCACCCCCTCTGTCGTGACCTGGCAAGTACCCGCGTCTGGTACCAGGTACCCAATACGGGTCAAAAACGCCTTGTAGGCGGACTCATCGATGGGGTGGCCTCGACGTTGCCGGTACCAGTCATCTATCTCGCCCTGCAATCGATCCCTTGTCTGCAGCAAGGCCGCATTCTGAGGAGAGAAATCATCAACGATCGCAGAAAATGCGCTCCAGAAATCGGCAGGCGAGATGCCTGTCCCGGGTAAAATCTCGTCATCCACCAAGGTCACAAGACACGCATCAACCAGGAGTCCCGCGCAGTTTATTCGTCTATCCATGTGAGTCACTCACCGCGTTACGCGGCCGCTTGTTTTGAAAATGCTTGGTTAGTTTCTT
>Ga0209089_10001779_pt1 | contig 19481 bp, 28 predicted proteins | sample ArcticOcean_MG_C_FD_187431 | JGI IMG/M metagenome (GOLD analysis project Ga0209089, IMG submission 187431) | Marine microbial communities from western Arctic Ocean - ArcticOcean_MG_CB2_150 (SPAdes) (version 2) | ecosystem: Environmental > Aquatic > Marine > Oceanic | place: Arctic Ocean: Canada... | reverse complement strand
TACAAATCGCTGTCAACCAGGGGCTTCAGGTTTATGTCGATCCCAAAAGTGATGATTGGAATATTTACCGGGGATGTTTCACTATCACGCCGAACCTGAAAGAATATGCGAAAGCGGGTGGCGACCCCAAGAACTTGACAGAAGGGTGTTCCGCTCTCAGAAAAAAGTTCGGGATAGAGGCGATTCTATTAACCCTTGGAAGCGGGGGGATATTTTATTCGGGCGAAGAAGATTTCGACGTTAGTGGATCATCAATTACTGAAGTAATAGATGTCACTGGTGCTGGCGACACGGTAATCGCTGTGTTCGTTGCCGCTCAAGCGATGGGGATTGGGATCAAGGAAGGCTTACGCATGGCGAATTCTGCGGCGGCTAGTGTTTGCCGGAGAGTTGGGACGTGCGTAGTACGCCGTGATGATGTTGTTTTTCCGTAACGATACCACTAAGTTTTTTTAAGTTGTGGATTTCGATTCCACAACATGTTGTGTTATTTCTCCGGCCCGCACACAAGACCACATGAAATGCACCCTTCTTGCTAACTTCTTGACAGTAACAATCGGGATGCTGGCGCGATTTACATCGCGGCAGCCTAAATTTTGATTATTCCTCTCAAGTACTTGGTAGGTGGGGTCGAAACTGAAAACACAACCTGCAAATAGGGGAGCAGAGTTCAGTGGTTATTACCGAAAAAGCAAAAGGCCAATTGGATTCTATGTTGGGCGATGGCGAGTGTCTGGAGATTGGGTTGCGTGGCGGCGGGTGTAATGGACTGATTGTCACGCTGGATAAGGCCACTGTGAGCGCCTCGAAGGAGTTGGTTGTGGCTGGTAATGTGCGCTTTGCTGATGAAACGGCACAGTTATACCTGTCCGGAGGGGAATTGGATTATCAAGATGAGGGCTTTTCCAAGGCGTTCCTTGTTAATCCTGCTGAAGGGACAGCAAAATGTGGTTGCGGGAATAGCATCTCCCTTCCCTCGTAGTACTTGTGGAGAGGGTGTCAAAAAAAATGTGGTGCAGCCAGAGATAAGATTTCTTATTAAAAAACATAACATTTCTTACGCTCAAAAAAAAACCCCGACACCCAGAGTTACCTGAGTATCGGGGTGATTAAGTTATTTAGGGCTGTGTATCGACCCGGCGTAATCCTAGAGCGGTTAGTTCGATTTTATCCTTCTGTAGATCGGCGAGTTTGGAGACTACTGGGTCGCGCAGTATCGTTTCGAGGCTGAACCTGATCAAGTCGCTCTTTGTCCATCCAATATCGGACGCTGTGGTGGTTAGGTTGGCAGATAGCCTCTTGGATATCCTTAACGTCATTACCGTATCGTGCATAAGGTTGGTCTCCTCAAACATAAGGTTGGTCTCCTCAAGTTTATGCTGTGGTTAGAAGGGTGTGTTGCGATTTTTCCAGTCGTTCCGAAGCGCCTCAACGTCGATCTTTGACATGACTTTGCGGGAGATGGGATTCTTCTGTATCTCCCACTTCCAATGTCGGCTGGATGTTTGTCGGGTGCAATTTTGAATCAATTGCTCAACTACATCAGCGAATGACACATGATGCCCATAGATCTCTGTTAATTCCTTTTGCAACGTCGAGAGTTTTAGGGCGGTGTCGTTCTTTACCGTTAATGATCGTGTGGTGATTGGGGGTTGAGTTCTAGGTCGTCCTGTTCTCATCTTAGTTTCCTTCCAAGTTGTTGATGCGAAGTTGCATCGTAATGCGCCCTCGCTTGAAGGCGCATGGTCGATGGATCTTCTAATAATTCACATAGTCGATGTGCGTGATTTCCCCCTCATCAAAGAGGGTATTGGTGCGGTACTCGACCGTCATTTTTATTTGATAATCGCGCACCTTCCTACGTTTGGCGCGAGATTTCGGGGCGTACTTCCCAAAGCAGAGGATGTCCATATCGCGAACCCATGACATAACCTCTAGCAGATCGGTGCCAGATTTGTAGTGGGCGAACGACGATGCCATATAGATCTTGGTGGGAGTTTTATCCATATCCCTATACCCCAAAGACAAATATTGCGGCTACTAGCATGATCAAACATAACGCTTCCATATAAATCTCCTAATGTAGAGTGTTGGTGTTTCCGTAGACTGCGATGTCTGTATCGTCATCGCTTTCCTCGAATGAGAGGACGCCTTCGGCAATCATTGCATTAGCCACGACTAGGCCGCTCTTAAATATTTTCTCTAGGGGTACTGCGTCGTTAGCGTGCAGAGATTTGTTTGCGCCCAATTGAAGAAAGATTGCAGATAGGATCATCACCGAAAATTGAACGCCGGGAGGGCTTTGGCCGATTGCGTCCATGTGTGCAGTTGCGGCCTCAAGGTCGCTTAACATTTCTTCCGTGATTGTCATCGGCATGTCCATATCCCTGCGGCACCGGGAAGACCTCCTGTGAATACCGCCAGCGTCCGCCCCCCGCTTAATGCCCAGTCTCGTTCTTGGAGCCTATCGCAGTAGTAACCTTTCCCGGTTACTTCAAAGTTCTTGGCATGGGGTGTCAGGTAGTCGCAAAATTTTATAAGTTTGTCGGCTCCTTCGAGCGGTAATTGAGAGTTCCTAAAAAGATCATGGATTGAGAAGAGCGCCGTTCTATGATTAGCGATTCCATCTTTCCCGGAGAGAACGCGGCACTCCTCTATGGCGAATGACTCAACGAAGTTAACCCATTTGAGATTGAGGCATAATTTCTTCTCTAAGATTACGCTGTAGAGTTTCGCGAGTTTTTGATTAACTGTGCGAATTTTATGAATATCGAGCGCCACCGTGGCGAAGTTATTCATCCACCCCTCCCGGCCTACCGACAGGGGGAAAGTTTTTACAGCCGTGTCGCCAATCATTACATACGCGGGGCTTTCTAAACCCGTGCGTGCGACGTACTCCCCGTCGAGCCGTTGGGACTGTCCGTGCTGGTGCAATTGAAATTTGAGGTTATCTACTTGTAGCCTTGTGGTCCTTTCCCCGCCTCTCGCTAGTCTGGCTGTGAAGTTGAAGGAGGAGGGTGTGGTCAACTCGTTGTGAGCGTCTGGGCATGGGTATACCAGCAGTGACGCCCGCGCTATGTTGCCGGATCTTTTGCTGTGTCTCATTTTGCGGCTCCGATTTTGTGATAGTGAGTAGTGATAGTGCCCCCCAATTTTATCGTCGGGAGGGCGCGACGTTCTGCGAAGAACTATAGGACCACTTCGATCGATGTTCCCCAAGGCGCTGGTGTGTCGCCCATGTGTGAGATACCCCAGAGTACCGGATAGTCTGGCTCCGGGGGGAAGTTAGCCTCCCCATCTGTAAAGTAGATCATGGCGGTCGGCACGTCTTCCATGACATTCTCGACATAGTCGAACGGTGGCTCAAAATATGTACCACCGCGACCCTTGGTAGACCAGCCGGTTATTTCATCAGGGTACTCGCCAGCCTCGAAAGTCTGCACGTCGCCTAGTCGCGTGTCGCAGGGCAGGAAGGTCACCTTGGGATTGAACAGCCCCGCGATCTCCATCGCCTCGGAGAGGAATTGCTTTAACTCCGGATCTGACACCGACCCGGACGTATCGACTGCGATGACCAGATGCTCGATACCTTCTCGCTTGATCGATGGGAAGTAGTCACCGCCGCCAATAAAGCGCCGGTTAGCACGCGCCCATGTTGAGGTGATGTTGTTGCCAGCATCTGATAGAAAGTTGGCGAGTGCCTCGGTCCAGTCTATATGCGTCTGGTTGCGCTGATCGATCATCGACTGCCAGTAACCGGGCATAGTACCCCGGCTTTTTTCCTGCGCTGACGCTATGACAATGGCGGCTTCCCATTCCATCTCCTGTTCGAGATCAGCCAGCCCCTCTTCGTTTACAGGGCAGTCGCGCACTTCGCCGAAGGTGCCGTCACGCATGGCCTCCTCGTATGATGGGACATCACCGGGACCGTACTCCGAAGTACTTGATGGTTGGCCGCCGTCCCCCGGCTGATCACCTTCGGGCTGATCACCTTCGGGCTGGTTGTCGATTTTATTTACATCGGCATACACGCGGTCAGTTGTCCAGCCCGCGTACTTCTTATCGAACAGCCCGCACTCGGGCATGGTCATGCCGTCCTCAACCAACATAAGATTGATGACATGATCACCAGCGACATTCCAGTTGGTATGATCACGCCCCTCACGTCGGAATGCGTGCTTAAGAACGACGTGGAAGACTTCGTGCATGAGCAACATGTCACACTCAGGATCGGTTAACCCTGCGATAAAGTGTTCGTTGAACCCTATTACCTTAGTATCGGTGTAGGCGGTGGGCTGTGTGTTGTCCAGCACTAACGGCATTCTCAGCGCGAGACTTCCAACAAATGGGCGTTTCAAAACTAGACGGGTTAACCGTCTTCGTAGACGTTCTTCTTGCATTTTTGTACCTTCGCAGTTTGTTGATAGTAGGATGTATTGTGCATAACCCCTCGGCGGGGTTATGAGGCAATGCGCCCTATGCTGTGAGAATATCCCGGTGTAAGGATATGATTTCATTGTAAACGGGGTGCTGGGTTAGATCGAAATCTCCCAGAGACACCACGTCCTTACTCCAGAGTACTTGCCATTCGGCGGGCAACTTGAGCAGATAAGACCAGATCGATTCCACGTTACCTTGATCCGCTCGGCGACCCAAAGCGGCGGCGACTGCAAAACGCAGGTCCGGGCGTTCTGGATCATCGTGAGCATCGGGGTCGGCGATGATCGCGTCAATGTCTGGAAGATTTTCCAGAGCGGTGACGAACCCGACGAACTCAGCGCCAGCACCCTCGCCAACTGCGGCATAGGTGACGCGGCGAATGTACTCGACGTCGCTAGATGCCTCGCCCTTGATCATGGTACTGACCTTCTCCCAAGTTCTTAATGTGGGGTAGGCCGGGGCTGTTGCCTTCGGATCGAATTGATACACCAGTTCCGGACGGAAACGAATGAACGCAACGACGCGGTCATCGATACCGTTCGCTGTTGCCCAGTCGCACCACTCGGTCGGACGCACGACCAATTCATAATGTAAGAATCGGTTAGCGATCTGAGTAGGCATACGGCCAGATGCGGCGCGATCACCCGCCCGGTTAGATGCGGCCATGATTAGGACATTATCGGGCAGATGGTAGTCGCCCAAGCGGCGCTCGTTGACCAGTTGCCCGGACACAGCGGCCACGTCCTGCCTTGCTTGCATGTACTCGTCGAGGAAAATAATGCACGGCCCCCAACTACCATCTTCCGGGGGCAATGCTCCGGGTGCGGCGTAGTAGGTGCGCCCTTCAAAGATAAAGGGGATACCTCGAACGTCCACCGTATCCATCTGTGCTAGACGCAGGTCGATAAGCCGCCAACCGAATTGCTCACAGATCGCCTCAACAATGGCGGTCTTGCCGCATCCGGGGGGTGACCAGATAAACATAGGCACCTTCGTTTCCATGTGTTTTTGAATCATGCGCGGCATGTGCGAGTGATTCATCGGGACAGCAGTAAGGTTGTTGTCTTGCATTTTTGTTACCTTCGCAGTTGATAAAAGTACATCGTGTTATCCCCCCGAAGGGGGATAAAGGCGATTAACTTTAGAAGTAGGACGCCGCTTTTTGTTGGGCGGTTGCAGTGAGGTCTGCCTTGGTGACACCTTGAGCCTTAGCATACTCGCCAATCTTTGCCGCAACTTTCGCCGACTCTTTAGCGACATGCTGTCGCGCCGTCGGGGCGTTTCGGATCTGATCATCGGAGTAGACAAGAACTTTCCTTAGATCTGCCGCGATCTTGGTCAGTTCGGGGTCGTTGTTGACGTTACAACACGGGATGATTACCTCGGCCAATTCCCGAACATTCCCGAGCAAAGAGTTGAACACCTTGCCGTTCTCTTTGCCGGTAACATTAGCCATGTGGCTGACGTGTTCCAGCAGTCGGATCAGTATTTGCTTGCCCATGCTATCGGCGATCTGGTCCTGCTTTTCTTGCGCCATGCTCTGCTGACTTTGAGTGTACGACCCGGCGCTTATACTCTCGACCTTGGGCAGACCATCCAGATGAACAGACGCGCCAAAACGCTCGCGCATGGTGTCCGGGTCAGGGTAATTAGTGAAGTCAAACATCTTACCAAGACGGTGACGTTCCTTCGATACAAAGGCGGGCAACGCCTCGCACTCTTCATCGGCGGCGGTATCGAATTGGTTGATAAGGTCAGTTATCTCATCGAGATAACGCTCCGCTAGTTTGTTCGCCAGCACGCCCGGCCCTTTCATTTGTCCACCGCCATTGCGTGGCAGTTGGAACGTCAAGGTCCGGTGCGCGGCGTAGATTAAACCAGCCAGTTTGGTAGAGCGTGGAAATGCTTTGTTAAGGAGGGAGGTAGTGACGTTGACCAGATCGTTGTCAGCATCCTCCTGTGCGGCGAGTTTAGACGCATGAGTAAGGTCGCGGACCTTCTTACTACCTTGTGAGACGTGGACAGATGCGAGCATTACCTGTTCAGACAACACAGTGCCGCGTTCAGTTTGTTCTACGTTCATATTGTGATCCTTCGCAGTTGGTATAAAGGTACATCGTGTTACCCCACACGCGGTGGGATAAAGGCGATTAACCTTTTGGGTACTCGGGGCGTTTTTCACTTCGTGCGCCGGGTTTAAATCGTACTCAGGTCAGGCGGCTCTTGAAACAGTCCGCGCTCGACACAGTGGGGAGACTCTCAGTAGACCGCTCCCCTCGACAACCCAGCGGTGCAGGATAAACCCGCGCCCCGGCGAATTAACTCTAGGTGCGCCGACACCGATACAACAGCGCCAAGTATGACGAAGTCAAGCATAGAAGTCAAGCGTAGTACTAAGATGTGTAGAGGTAGGCGCGTAAAAGGCGTGCAAACAGGGAACAGTAGATAAGCGAATAGAATCAACGACTTAGACGAATATCGTCTAGGTGGAACGTTCGGCACCCTACCAATAGCAATACATAGGTATCACCTGTATTCGCTTAGAGGGGCTATTTGAGCCTCTGAGGGGTATGCAGTAGAAGTCAAGGTATTTATGCATTCTTCCCTGCGGAAGTCTTGCCGTCGATAGGCCCCCGTAAATGGGGAGCCTACCCATACCGTATAGAGGATACTCCCAAGTACATGGGAGGAGGGTGCAGGTTACGTTGTCCTGATCCGAAATGGGGGTTGAGTGGAATAGATTAGGCGGGCGGGGGTGGGGAAAATTACTAGACTGGGGATGGGTGAGGCAGGGCAACAGCCAGCAACAGCACCCCCCAGTACCGGGCCGAGGGGTCTTTCGGCCTGATGATCGAGCGATCCACCGGCCAGCGTCTAGGGAATATCCCGCACACTCTCCGCACACCGGGACATTATCCCCAGCACTGGGGCCATTGCCCGCTGATTATGGGTAAGCGGTTGCCCTAGAGTACTTCGCAGAAAAAAGGGGTCCCACGCGGCAACTATTTTTGAGTTCGCAGGGGTGATAGCGACCGCCCGCTGCCACCCACGGGGGGCTTGGCGGCTCATTCCGTATAACCCCCTTCTATGGGTCAGGCAACTTTCTGAAATGTTTAATACAAGTCAACCCTCTGACTGTGATCGCTTCTCCAAATGCGACGCCCCCATCTGTCCTTTGGACGGTAATTGGGAGGATAGGGTAATGATTCAGAACGAGGCTATCTGTCGGTACCTAAAAGATGCCCTTAGAGGCCGATTTCTATGTACCTACCCGGACAATTGGGACTCCGGGGTAGTAGGGGCCATCTTAGATAAGTACCCCCATGTTGGTACACGAATTTTAAGATTATGAAAAATATTTATAAGAGTTGGTCCGGCGTTTCTTAATGCCTTATACCCTTGCGGTCTACGTTATGTTGGGCGGAGTGTGGGTTGCTGGGGGTGATGGGTGGCGAGATGTGGATTACCCCACTAAAGAAGAGTGTATAGAGCAGGCGTCATTTGCTGCTGATGTGGCTATAACCGCCACAAACGGGCCTTGGATGATTTTTGAATGCTCAAAGAAGAAACAGGAAATCGATGACATACAACGTAATTCGGCAAACTGAAGAAGGGTACCTTCTTTATAACCCCAACGATACTTATGTTGGGAGGTCGGTTGAGCATTACGGGGATTACCAGAGAGAAGAATTGAAATTTTTCTCTGACTATGTGAAGCCTGGAGACACCGTCTTGGATATCGGGGCGAATATCGGAACCCACACACTGTGGTTTGCGAATCGAGTCGGTTCAAAAGACGAAGGAAGGGTTCTGGCGTTCGAGCCGCAAAGGCTTGTCTACCAGACGCTATGCGCCAATATGGCGCTTAACTCCGTTGTATGCGTTGACTGTAAACATATGGGTGTTGGTTCAGCGCAGAAAATTGTGAAGGTTCCTATTTTGGACCCAGATGTTGAAAATAATTTTGGTGGGCTTTCCATCAAAGAACAGGATCAGGGCGAAGATGTTGCTGTTGTTCCTATAGACCATATCAACCTCTCACGGTGTGATTTTATAAAGATCGATGTTGAGGGCATGGAGCCAGAGGTTCTCATGGGTGGTTTGAAAACGATTTACAACCACAAGCCTGTTATCTACATGGAAGTTGATCGTGGAGAGAATACGCCGCTAGTGGCTGAGATCATGGACTCATTGGGCTACGAGATGAATATGCACACGCCACCCCTGCATTCCCCAGATTATGAACAAGAAAATATCTTCGGTGAAACTGTTTCTATCAACGCTATTTGCACTCCTCGCCATTAGTTACGGCGTATTTGGCGAATATCGGAGGGATGGATTGTGCGACGAAAGACCTTCGTGTTATGGAGAGAAAGAGTACGGGGAGAGTTCTTTGGTCGCTGGGGTCGCGATGGCGTCTCTTTACGCAGTATCTCGCCACGATCTACTTCCGCCGACGGAAGAGAGTTATCAGATAGGGACTCGGAAGAGTACCCGGAATCATTCGGTAGGGATTACCTACAGGAGTGACAACACGGTAATCCTCGATTACCACTTTTCATTTTAGGGGGCGAAACCGTGGCCGGTTTAATAAAGGCAAGAAACTCAAGCGAGTACAGGTCGGGCGGCGGAAAGCCTCGAAACTACAAAAGTGAATACAATAAATTCCATGCCTCTCCCAAAGCAATTGAGGAGAGGAGTTCTAGAAACAAAGCCAGAAGGAAATTGGCAAAGACGGGTCGTGTGAAGAAGGGTGACAACAAAGATATACATCACGCTAATCGACGCCCCACGGATAACAGTGCCGGGAACCTTAGAGTTATGCACAGATCAGTAAATCGTTCGATTAAATAATTATGGCTCTTTCAAAAGAAGAACAAAGGAGACTGCTTAAGGCTCTTGCTAAGAAGGACAAGCAAAAGGGTCGCTCTGGCAAGTCTGCACAGAAAAAAACGTCTACTCCACAGGTTCGCTCTGAGAGTGATCTTGAAAAACTGCTGCGTGAAGGAAAGATAACCGAAAGGCAATATCGTTTACGCAAAACAGCGAGGGCGGAAGTTGATCGCACCAATAAGAACTCGAAGGACCGTAAAAAGAAGCAGGAGTCATTCAACTCCTCTACAGAGAAGCAGAAAGCGCAGGAGAAGAGTACGGTCAGCGCCGTAGAGAACGAAGAGTTAAAGAAAAAATATAGGGCACGCGACGGTCGCGAGCAGAAAGGAGCGGCGAAAAAGACCCAACTCTCAAAGATGTTGAGGAGGAAGAAATTAACCGCCTCTCAATACAAATTGAAAATGGATGAAACCCGGAAAAGACTAAAGGCTGCGAAAGCCACAAGAAGGTCGTTCTTATGACAGCAGAAAATATTCAGCGCGAGCAGCGGCGGCGGCGACAGCAGGAGCAGGAAAGATCTGGTGAGATGGATTTATCACCTAGCGGAATAGATATTGGTCATAAAGGTCGGCCACCACCGACAGATTTCGACGCCCCGACTAAAAACATGCTTAATATCGTGCGTACCGCAAGCGCGATGGAAGATAGCACTGAGAGAGCGATTAAAGATATTGAGGCTCTGCGGAGAAACACATTGAATTTGGCAGAAGAAGAGAGAAAGAGGAGAGCCGGGGCATGAATCAGCAATTTCTTCAGGCTTTGGCCGATTTGCGAAAAACCCGCCAACGAACTTTTGATTGGGACAAGTGGAAGGGTGTTGAGCCCGGTGCTAGTGGGTGGAACGCTATGCCGTGGCAGGGCAACACTCCGCAGGTCATTGTTTATGACCCCAAGACGGGCAAGGCGTATCCAAATCCGCAGGCGGCTACGTCTGCTGGGGTTATAAATTTTGCTTATAACCTTCCTTCGGGAATGACCGTCGATTGGTCTTATTGGGATCAGTTTACTCAACCAATGGCGCCGTCTACCACGGCTTCTCCAATGATTGCGGATCAAACTTTGCCGTTCAATCCGGCACCTTATTCTCCAAATCAGTACCCAGCCGCTACTCCCCCAGTAAACAGCAGCCTCGCGCAAGATGAGCCCGAGGAAGAGCCCGAGGAAGAGCCAGTAGCGCCGGTTGATCCTTTTGCGGGGGTTAGCGCAGGAAGGCTCGCGGAAGCGAAAAGATACGCTGATGCAGGGATGTTTGGTCGAGCCAAACAGCAAATTGAATTGGGTGGCGGAACATGGGACGAGTCCGCCGACCTAAGTCAGACACTTAGGTCTGAAGCCTCCACCACGGATAATTATGGTGGCGACTTTAAGGACCAAGAGGGAATTAATGCCGTTGTTTCGAAAATAACATCTGACGGAAAGGTGGGTAAGGCTAAGAAAGCGTATGTGGCTGCGGGCGGTACTTGGAGTAAAGCGGTGCATAAGAGGCTGAAGGCCACTTATAACAGACAGAATAATAGTTAGGCGCTTAAATATGACCTTCTCTCAAGATTTCTTAAAGAAGTACGCGCAGATAGCGGCACAGAATCAGCAACAGGCGGCTGCAACAACCGGCGTGGCTGGCGAGATCGATGTAAAAACGAAGAAGGAGAAGGGCGGCAGGGTCGGGTGGAATTATTCGCTCCCAACTGATGTGGATGTGGTTGTGTACGACCCTTACTCTGGCAAGGCGTTCCCAAGCCCGTCAGTAGCAAGGGATCAGGGCGTTACACGGTTTGTTTATAACCTCCCGCCGGGAATGAAGATTGATTGGTCATATTGGGAGCAATTTTCACAGCCGAAAGCGCCCGTTGCGGGGGCTGGAATGCCTATTGCGGATCAAACTTTGCCATTCAAGCCCGAGCCGTATTCTCCAAATGAATACCCAGCAGCGCAAACTGCGGCGCCCGCATCCAATAATGATGATGGCCCTGCGGCAATTGACTACACCAATACAAGCGCTGATTACTGGAGAGATATTGCGGCTAACCGCGCTGACGAAGTATGGATACCTAATCTTGAGAAGACTGGTGCCGCTCAAACGGTGGGTGGAATCGCTAAAGCGGCTGGTATACGCGCCGTCACTGGAAGCAATTATGCGTCCAATGACACCTCACAGACCCAGAAGGAGATTGTTGTAGCGAGGAGGGACCGCATGGGCGTATTGCCTGGAAATGCTGGTTATGACCCGAATACTTATGAGGGCGATCCCGCTAATAATCCCAATGCCGATTGGGAAGCGGGTGGGGGAGCGTAATTGGACTCTGTTGAGTTCATAAATAAAGCCAAAAGTTACCTGCCTACGGCCTCTTTGCAGGAGGCGGGTATTTTTTATAAAAACCTGCTAACCAAGAACTATGATTTAACCCTCATTGCCGAATTGGCGAAGGTGGATCGTTGGTTTCTCTTGCTTGTTGTTTTGAATAGAAAGGACGCCGTACACCCTTGGTTGTACGACCGATGTAGAGAGGTGGAGGCTAACCCCGATGGGATGCTAGATCTCTGGGCGCGAGGCCACTACAAGTCAACGATCATTACTTATGCGGGAACGATTCAGGAGATCGTAAGGAATCCTAATATAACGATTGGAATTTTCTCGCATACGAGGCCCATAGCGAAAGGGTTCCTCAAGCAGATAAAGCGCGAATTTGAGATCAATGATTTTTTACGGCAGTTATTTCCTGAAGTCTGCTACCAGAATCCTCGGCAGGACTCTCCGCAGTGGGGCGAAGAGGCTGGGATTATTGTTCGACGCAAATCCAACCCAAAGGAAGCGACGGTAGAAGCGTGGGGCTTGGTTGATGGGCAGCCCATATCCCGCCATTATGATTTGCGAATATATGATGACGTTGTAACGAGAGACTCTGTAAACACGCCAGAGCAGATATCGAAGACAACGGAAGCGTTAGACCTTTCCCAGAACTTGGCCGGAGGCCAAAACAGGGAATGGTATATAGGGACTCGGTATCACTATGCTGATACTTATCGCGAATTGATAGATCGTGGTACGCAAACCAGAATCTATCCCGCGACAAAAGAAGGAACCCCGGATGGAAGCCCCATTCTCTTCACGCAAGATGAGTGGGATAAGAAGAAAACATCTATGGGGCAGTACGTTTTGGCTTGCCAGATGTTACAGAATCCAATCGCCGGGTCTGAGCAGGTCTTTGACCCAGAGTGGATTAGGCGAATAGAAGTTCGCCCACGCATTTTAAATATTTACATCATGTGTGACCCCGCGCATTCAAAGAAAGCATCGTCCGATAAAACCGCTATTGCGGTAGTTGGTGTTGATCACGCTTTTAATAAGTACCTGCTGGATGGCGTGTGCCATCGAATGAATCTTAAAGAGCGGTGGCAAACTCTAAGAAGGATTCGCGAAAGGTGGGTGAAGCAGACCGGGGTGCAGACGGTAAAGGTTGGTTACGAGCGATACGGAAAGGATTCCGATATCGAGCATTTTCAGGAAATGATGAAAATTGAAAGTCATTATTTCCCAATAAACGAATTGGCGTGGCCAAGAGAAGGGCCAGGTTCTAAACGGGATCGCGTTCAAAGACTACAGCCCGACTTTGAGAACTGGCGCTTCTTCTTGGCCCCGTCTTCGGACAGCCTAACTTCACGCCAGAAGAAGGCATTTGAGATGGGAGATGGTTCGCTGATTGTTAGACCCATTAGATACAAAGATGAGAATGGTCGCATGTATGACCTTACTCAGAAAATGATCGACAATGAGTACAACCTTTTCCCCGCAGTCCATGTTGACATGCTGGACGCTATGTCGAGAATTTATGACATGAAGGCATCCCCGCCACAGACTCTATTCGGTGACGATCTGGAGCCAGAAGCGGTTCCCGCTTATTGAGGATCGATTAATGCAAAACTCTCCAGAGCAACTTGCTACGCTTTTTCTTTCGCACTTTATCGATGTTCCGTTAGAGGAGTTAGAGAATTTAGAGATTACTCGCGCTTTGAGCGCGTTGTTTGCCAAGATTGCTGAAGAGACGATGGAAGCAATACAGGACTTTGAAATAGACATAACAGACAGGACACTTCATTGACATGGCTGGGAAGAAGGTAAAAACGCAAAATTATAGTTGGAAGGAAATGTGCGACAAGAAATCTGGAACGCCAGAGCCTATTGACGCCTATCGTTTCTCGACAAGGACGTTTAGAGAGAACCCGCATCGCCCTTATGGGCCAAAGAGGTAACTATGGATTTTAGAAAGTTCTTAGAAAAAAACAAAACTAAAGTGGTTCTTGCGGTCATTGCCGTTATTGTTGTGATTAACCTGATTCAGGGACTGATGTGAAGGTCATCATCGACTCCCATAAGGGGAGCATGATGAACGAAGCGACAGTGACCTCTCTTGTGAAAAATGTTGCGGATACTCTTTATAAGAATTATCCAGGTCACCTGTGGGCCGTTGGGCCGAGCAATGATTATTCAATGCTTGCGATTTGGAATGAAGCCTTATCCATGAGATATGGGATGTGGATAAGAATCGAGGATATCGATTTAGACTACAAAAACATAGCAGCCTGGGCCGGGGAACTTCTTGAGAGGGCGAAGGTGTCGAGAGGTGCAGCCAATTTCGATGAACTAAATAGCCTAGAGCGGAACATTGTTGGGGACGTAAAATTCGATGAATGAAGAAGTTCCACTGAATGAAGGGTCTGAAAGATCGCCTTGGCTAAAACTGGCTAGTGACGCATACCGGTCATCTACCAGTTACCTAGACGCGAATTATCGCAGGCAATGGGAGCGCAACATCTCTCTTTTCCAGTCTAACCATCCGAGCGGATCGAAGTACCATACGTCGCAGTACACCCATAGATCGCGCTTGTTCAGACCGAAGACTCGTTCTGCCATACGCACTAATGAGGCGGCGATTGCGTCAGCGTTTTTTGCCACAGAAGATGTTGTAACAGTCTATCCAATGAATGACTCTGATATAGAACAGAGGGAGTCAGCCTTAGTCTTGAAGCATCTTCTTCAGTATCGCCTAACCAAAACGATACCGTGGTTTCAAACTCTTATCGCGGCCTATCAAGAGGCGTTGGTGTTTGGGACTGTTATCTCTCACCAATATTGGGAGTATAAAGAAGAGAAGGCTAAGGCCGAAGAGCCGATTATCGATTACGAGGGGAATCCGGTTATTGGTGATGACGGGCTAGAGGCGACAAATACCGTGACCACGAAGCGGGTGGTGAAGGACTGCCCGTATGTCCGCCTTATCGCGTCTGAGAATTTTCGCATTGATCCCGCTTCGGATTGGAATGACCCTATCGGGTCGTCCCCTTTTGTTATAGAAGTTATCCCGATGTATGTTCAGGATGTTCTGGAAAAGATGTCGGACATCGATCCCAAGACCCTAGAGCCGAAATGGAAAACACTTAAAGTTGCTCAATTGTTAGAGGCTTCTAAGAAGTCTGAGTTTGACTCAACGAGGCAGACTAGGCAGGGCAAGAGGCAAGACCCGCTTGCTGAACGACATAACGATATATCTGAATACACCACTGTCTTCGTTCACAAAAACATTATAAGGAAGAACGGCAAGGATTGGCTATTTTATACAGCCGGTACACAGCATCTCCTGACTGACCCAAAGCCGTTGTCGGATGTTTATCCTCATCTAGCAGCGGGCGAGCGACCTTATGTGATGGGGTCGGCGACTTTAGAAGCGCACAAGGTGTACCCGTCATCTATGGTTGAGATGACTCAGGATTTACAGACTGCTGCAAACGACATTGCGAATCAACGAAACGACAACGTTCAATTAGTTCTAAATAAGAGATATCACATACGTCGCAGCGCGAATATAGATATTCACGCATTAAAGAGAAGTGTTCCGGGTGGTTCAGTGATGATGGACGACCCCATGACGGACGTGCAGATCGTTAACACGCCGGATGTCACCGCGTCAGCATACGAAGAGCAGGATCGGCTAAATGTCGATTTTGATGATATTGCTGGCAACTTCTCTCAGGGAACGGTTCAAAGCAACCGCATGATGAATGAAACGGTTGGCGGGATGGAGATGCTTGGGGCGAGCGCCAATTCGCAAATGGAGTTTATGGTACGCACATTTGCCGAAACATGGGTTCAGCCCGTTCTAATGCAGTTGATTAAGTTGGAGCAGTATTATGAAACAGATGAGGTTGTGCTGAACGTCGCGACTAATCGAGCCGCCGAAGAGAACAGTCAATCCGCTGCCGATTACCAGAGATTTACAGGAAGTGATGGCGATGAATTATTGCGTCACGAAATGACTGTTGGCGTTAATGTTGGTATTGGAGCAACTGATCCTATCAAGAAAATTGAGCGGTTACTTCTTGGCATCCGCACGATGGGAGAGATTAATCCAGATATCATTGGGTCACTCAATCAACCAGAGGTTACGAAAGAGGTTTTTGGCGCTCTTGGGTACAAGGATTCCAAGCGGTTCATTACTGAAGAGCAGCAGCCTCGTTTAGACGAGATGGCTGGTCAGTTGGAGGAGATGGGCGCCGCTATTCAGCAACTGATGGACCAGGGTGCATCGAAACAGATCGACGCAAACGCGAAGATTCTTGCTGCGACGATAAAGGCTCAGTCCGATGTTTCTTCCGCGAAGGAGAAGGCGCTGGGCGAGATCACGTCTACCTCTATACAGACAGATTCAAACGAGCGCATGAATCAACTGCGTCATTCAGTCAGCATTATCGATTCTAGGCTGAAGGCCGAGAAGAATGATATCGCTCGCGGAGAACTGTTGCTTCAGAAGGAGGCATTAGTCCACAAGATGCTGATGGATACGGAGCCGGAGATTGGCATTGATCCTGAAGGCAAGAAGATGAGTGAGGTTCTTATGAATGACCAGTATGGATCGATTCCGGGAGCAGACGGTTGAAACATTTAAGGGTCGTCGGATTAAATTATTTTACTCACGCGGGCCGCGCATTGTTTTATAGCGGGTGGCTTCTAGCATTGTCAGTGGCTGCTTTTGTCCATGCTTTATTCCCGACTGTGTTTATTGACACAACCAGTGATGGGGTCGCAAAAATTGATATCAGCATGGGGCATAACCCGGAAGACATTAGGCCGGAGTTGACTGATTAATGGAAGAAGAGGAACTGTTGGTCGCGGAAGCGAGGCTCGGCCTTCAGGCAAAGGAATTTTTGAAGTCTCCTATTGGTAGGTACATGGTTGGAAGGGCCGATAAAGCCAGAGAAGAGGCGTTTGAAGCCTGGACAACGGCGGACCCCTCTAATGAGCAACTCATCAGTGAACTTCAATTTCGCGCTAGGTTACCTGCTTTAGTCATTGGATGGCTAAGTGAGGCAGTGAACCGAGCACAATACGCAGAGGAAACTCTATCTGATATCCGGGAGTAAATATGACTGCTATCCAAAGTGATGAGGACGTAGCCCAAGAAGTACTCGACAGTATAACCAATGACAATTTATCGGAGCATCAATCCGAGATAGAGCGGATTGCCGCGAAAGTGGAAGAAGATCACGTCTTCGATGGAGACGGCCAAGAAGGAACACAGGAAGAGCAAGGAAGTTCTACCTCTCCAATGTACTTAAAAGACGATGAGTGGTACGTCAATGCAAAAGTAAATGGAGAAGATATGGAGTTGCCGTGGGACCAAGTAGTCGCACAGTTTCAAAAAAACTCTTCCGCAGATCGTAGGCTTCAGGAAGCCTCAGAAAGGCAGCGTCAGTTGTCTGAGTATGAGGAAAAACTGAATTCCTATAGGGCCAATATGGAGGCCCGTTATGCCCAATCATCTTCGGACGTTGGGGATCAACAATCGCCATCCGGTAACACGGACGCGACTGACGCTCTTTATGAGAGTTACCACGATGCCCTCTTTAATGGCGATGAATCTAAAGCAAGTAGTTTGCTGAAGAAGATTCGCGCTTCAGATAGGCCGCAGTCCAATGTCGATGTTAGTAGCATCGTCGAACGGACTAAATCCGAAATGAGGCAAGAGGAGACAGAGAGGCGGGCGCATGGCTATGAGGAACGGAGAAAGCAGGCCGTTGATATGTTTAACAACGAGTATCCTGAAATCACCGCAGATCCTTCATTGCTTGCAGTCGCTGATCGACGTTCTGCTGAACTTTATCAATCCGATCCTACCCGAGACCCGTGGGAAATAATGCAAGAGTGCGCGGACTATGCTCGCGAATGGCTATTTCATTATGTTGACGACTTGAGCGGATCAAACGATAGAAAAGAGAGAAAGCAGGGCATGGATGACGTTTCTCCCGTGAATGTTCGCGCCCGTATAGGCGAGGACCAATCGGAGCAAAGTTATTCAGACATCATCTCGGAGATGAAGAAGGAGCGAGGACAACTCGCGTAACCCTTCCGATTCTCTCAATTAACAATTTAGCAAAAAGGAAATAAGTTCATGGCTGGACAAGTATGGGGAACCAGTAGCCTAGGCGGCTATATGTACTCCCTAAATCTCTCCAAGGAACTCAGAATTTCCCTGCGCCCGATTGTGAAATTTCGTCAGTTTGCCGACGTTAAAGACGCTGCTCATCAGGGCTTGTCGAAGGGTGACACATTCCATTGGAACGTGTACTCGACGGTAGCCGCTGGTGGCGGAACCTTAACTGAAGGTACGGCTATTGGTGAAACCAATTTCACGATTACGCAGGGTACGATGAGTATCGCAGAGTGGGGCAACTCACTTCCATTCACTTCAAAACTAGACGACCTTTCGGAGCAACCCGTAAAGGAGATCATCCACAAGGTTTTGAAAATCGACGCAGCGCAGGCGCTGGACGATATGATCGCTGATCAGATCGACACAACTCCGTTGCGAGTCGTTCCCGCTGGGCCTACCGCTGGTGGCACCTCAACCGATTCGGTTGTTCTAACCACTAATGGTGTCTCAACCACGACTAATGATGTAGCCCTTGGTAAGGATCACGTTAAGGCGATTGTTGACGTAATGAAGGAACGTAATATTCCGAGTTACGAAAATGATGATTATTTCTGCCTTGCATGGCCTACCACGTTCCGCACATTGAAGAATAACTTGGAATCAATCTCACAGTACGTTGAGAGCGGTTTCCAGATGATTCGAAATGGCGAAACAGGCCGCTACGAAGGTGTACGCTTCGTTGAGCAGACGTATCGTGCCAAAGGCGGATCTGGTGATGGTATGGGTACTGCTACTGCTGCATGGTCTAAGGGTAAGTCGGATTGGGCAGTCTTCTTTGGCGCGGATACCGTTGCTGAAGCGGTTGCTATCCCCGAAGAGATTAGGGGTAAGATACCGACAGACTACGGTCGTAGTCGAGGCATCGCATGGTACTACCTAGGTGGAGCCGGTTTGGTTCATTCAACTGCCGCACAAGCCCGAGTGGTTTTGTGGGATAGCGCGGCTTAAAGGGGGCTTACAACATGCATTCGACTAATGGTGTAGGTGTAAAGTCGGGACTTTCTGATCAACAGAAAATCTCTTCTTCAAATAAGGAACTTGGACTTGACTCCAAGGGGAAGGATCAGAAGCCGCTAGGCACTGGCACTTCTTCGAGTGCGCCTAACGGCACACGATTGGACGGCGGTAGATAAGTACCGGGAGGGGGCGGGCTGAACCGCCCCCTTTTTATTTTGAACTATCTCTGGAAAAACTTTTTCCTTGCCGCTGGAGTGAGGCATATGAAAGAAAATAATTACGCTGGAAAAGATAAAGAAATCGAAAAATCTTCTATTGTTTGTCGCGGAGAGAACGGACCGCACATGGTGGATGATTGGGAGAAGGGCGAGGTGTATCGGGAAGAGTTGTATCCAGCCCCCAAGGTTTACTCGTTCTCGTTTCCGCCTTTTCGCCGAACACGACCATTGAATAAGAGTTAAGGGTATGGCTACAGCAGACGACTCGGGTGCTAGTACAGAAGGGGAAATAGACGGAACAACAGACGGAGGTCACCCAGATCATGGAATGAGTGGCATTAGTGGTCCTACCGCTGGTTCTGGAATGGAAAGTGATGTAGGTGGTGCGGCTTCAATGGGTCTGGCTGGCACCTCTGGTGGCGGCCCCACACAGTCTGAGGGCGATCCTACATCCGCAGATTTGGCTGCGAGCAGGACGGCGCTTGATAAG
>Ga0209089_10001775_pt1 | contig 19491 bp, 22 predicted proteins | sample ArcticOcean_MG_C_FD_187431 | JGI IMG/M metagenome (GOLD analysis project Ga0209089, IMG submission 187431) | Marine microbial communities from western Arctic Ocean - ArcticOcean_MG_CB2_150 (SPAdes) (version 2) | ecosystem: Environmental > Aquatic > Marine > Oceanic | place: Arctic Ocean: Canada... | reverse complement strand
CGAACCCAGGCGGACCAGTTCGGGGCGGTCTTCTGCAATGCTTACGCTGTGGAGGCGACTGGTACGTGCGCACTCTCAAGAACCTGTCACCGGGTGATCATGTGGCGTGTGTCATCCCCGGAGTCGGATACGTCGCTGTTGGAACGGCGACTCGCTCGGTGAGTCGAGTAGACGTGGCAACCGTCCTGACGGAAGAAGGGGAAGTTCCGTTCCTCGAACTGGGCCTGAAGGCCGACAACCCAAGCCAGTTCCTCAGCGACCCCGATGATCGGCTTGCCGAGCACATTGTGCTGGTGGACTGGCCCTCACCGGACCACCCGGAGTATTCGTTTGGACCTTGTGTCGCGCTGGACTGAGAATCTGATGAGGTCGCTGGATGAGCGGGCCACCATGGTCGAAACTGACCTCGGGCCGATCCAGGTCGCTACAGAAGGTGATGGACCCAGGGTGTTGAGCATTCACGGCTCGCCTGGTGGGTTCGACCAGGGCCTGATCTGGGCTCAACACCTGCGAACCGGTGGCTGCCAACTGATCGCTCCGTCACGACCCGGGTACCTCCGGACGCCTCTTGATTCCGGCCGAGGTCCGGCCGAACAGGCCGACCTGTACGCATCAATGCTCGACGCCCTCCACATCGACAAGGTGACGATCCTCGGGATCTCATCAGGCGGCCCGTCGGCAGTTCATTTCGCAGCCCGACATCCCGACAGAACCAAAGCGCTGCTTCTTGACGCAGCCGTGCTGCTACCGATCTCCCCAGCGAGCAACGCGATCGAGCGAGCGATTTTTGAGTCCGGTACCGGGGTCTGGCTCTCATGCCAGATGGCGAAAAGGTGGCCAAGACTGACGGCGGGACTACTGGTTGACGTCCTCTCAGCCGGCCTGAGCAAGGACCGCAAACGGGATGCGGTGGATTGGATCACATCCAGTCCGGAGCGACTCAACAGCGTTGTTGAACTCCCCGCCTCCCTCGCACCGAGGAGATTCCGAAAGTCTGGCCAGAGGAACGATGAATCAAACGAAATCACCCTTGAGCCGCTCCCCTTCACCGAGGTGACGGCGCCAACGCTTATCGCCCAAGGCAATAACGACGCTTTTCCTCTCGTCGACCACGCCACCAGCGCTGCTGGCAGAATTCCTGATGCCGAGTTGATGCTCGTCGAAGAAGGCCATCACGGGTTGCCCTGGTGTCGACACATTGACGCAGTCGCTCGGCGGCAACTCGAACTCTCGCTCGCCTAGTCGGTTTCTATTAGCCGGAACCGAACCTGGACGACGACGATCCAGGCCACAACCTGGGCCCTATGTAGCGCACGCAGTTACGGTGACTTCAAGACAGGTCAGTCGATGCGCGGAGGTGCACGAACCATGGATATCACCACGACCGAATCTCTACCCGGACGCCGGATCACAGCGGTGAAGGGTGTGGCTGTCGGTTCGACGGTCCGGACGAAGAACATCGGTAAGGACATCGGTGCAGGCTTGAAGTCACTCATCGGCGGTGAGTTGAAGAGCTATTCGGCCATGCTCGTCGAGGCGAGGTCCGAGGCGCTCTCCCGCATGGAGGCGCAGGCCACTGAACTAGGGGCCGACGCTGCGGTCAACCTCCGGTTTATGACGTCAGCTGTTGCCTCTGGTGCCTCCGAGATCCTCGCTTACGCCACCGCTGTCACTACGGAGCCCGTCTGACCCACCTTTTCGAAGTGTTCACAGTCCCGAAAGGGGAAGGCGCCTGACGAGGCTCATACAACTCGGTCTGGGCTTGGTCATGTTGACGTATGTGACCTTCTGCCTGATCACCCAGAAGGTCTGGATTCGGAAGGTCTTGGCGTGGAGAACGAGAGACGAGTGCCCGAAGGTGTTCATGCTGAACATCATCGGTGGAACGTTGGCGACTGTGAAGCCTCCCCCACTTATCGGGTGAAGCCTCCCCCAAGAGCGACATCAGATCCCTGCTGTCAGGCGGAACAACGCGAACTACGAATACGCCACTATCCAGATATTCGATTGGTGGACGCTGACGTCCAGGTCAGTCGTGCCAGTCCAACGCCGCACGGATCGTGGATTCGAAGTCCTCGAAACTCATCGACGTCTTCAATTCGTCGATCATCACAGCATCGGCGCCAACCAACGTCCGGAACGGAGTCGACTGATCGGTCGCGGCACGGGCGATGGCATCAGCGACGTCCTGCGGGTCGGCCGGCATGCCATCGCCGCCCATACCTATCGATGCCTCCCGGAAAGCCATCGCCCGCCGTTCCTGCTCCGAGCCCGCCCACGACTCGGGCCGGACCTTGTTGCCCTGGAAACTCGTCGTGAAGCGCCCCGGTTCGATCAGATGCACCCGGATCCCCGACTGTCCAACCTCGAAGTTGAGGGACTCGCTCATCGCCTCGAGGGCGTACTTAGATGCCGAGTAGGCGCCCGCGTAGGGCGACCCGACACGGCCGGCGATGCTGCTGACATTGACAATCACGCCACTCCCACGCTCGCGCCACGCAGGAAGCACCGCACGCATCGTGCGAAGCGGACCCATGACGTTGGTATCGAGCTGCCGCCACATCAGAGAGTCGTCGATCTGTTCGATAGCGCCCTCCACCTCGAAGCCCGCATTGTTGACCAGCACATCGATCTCGTGAGGATCAGCCAGACACGCCTCCACGGATGCCGGATCAGTGACGTCGAGGTGTCGAATCTCGATGGACAGGCCCTCGTCGTCGGCGAGACGCTGCAGGTCCTCGCCCTTCGATGGTGTCCGCATCGTCGCAATCACGTCGTGGCCGCCACGGGCAAGGGTGAGCGCAGCCAGCCTGCCGAAGCCGCTGTTGCTGCCGGTTATGAGGATCGTCGCCATCCGCGGACCATACGACAGGCAACCAGTCGGTCAGGTACCCGGTACCACCAGTCGGTTGACCGTGGGTTCGCCCGGAATCGAGTCGTTCAGGTGGCGTCCTCGCCCAGTGGCACAGCCCCCGAGCGGGTGGCCTGCTCCAGCAGGTACTTCCAGCCTTCGAGTGGCTGTCCTCCGCTGGCCCGGGCCCGCACCCGGCCATCGGTTCCCACCACCACGAAGTACGGGAAGCTCCGCAGGCCATAGGCATCAGCCACCTCCGACTCGTCGGAGTCGCGCAGCACCAGCTCCGGCCAGCCCTCGGCCGCAAACCACGCCTGAGGCAGGTTTCCGCGATCCAGGTAGACCGCCGTGGACACGGCCACGACCTTCACACCTGATGGGATGCCATCACGGTCGATCCAGCCGATCAGCTTCGGAACCTCGGCCTGGCAGTGCGAGCACCAGTGGGCGAAGAAGGCAATCACATAGCCGGTGCCATTGCCCGGGCGGACCTGCACCGTGTCCCCGTTGAACGTGGTGGCGTCGAAGTCGGGCGCCAGCCGGCCGACGGCAACGTCGCCTTCAGCCCCTGCAAACGCAGACAAGCCGTCGCCGAACACGGCGACCGGGCCGGTCTCACGGCCACCCAGATCGCCCGGCGGGTCGCCACCGCCGAGGGTGAGAGCAGCCACCAGAGCGAGAGCGACGGCCCCGACGAGCGCAATCAGGATCGTGCGACCGGGTCCCGGCCGGCCGATCGGCTCCGGAGCCTGCTCTTCGGTCATCGGGGTCGGCTCATGGTCATGGTCATGCATCCTCGCGGGTCGACAGGTTCGCGTCACGGTCAGCCGCTCCCGCAGCCAGCACGAGGGCAGTCACCGCGGCGAACCCGCAGAACGCCATGAACGGGATCGAGACGAACCCGAACTCGTCGACCCACCGCTGCGTACAGGGTGCGGCCACGTCGCACGATGATCCCTGCTCCGGGAACAACTGGAGTTGGTAGTGGTAGGCAGACACGAGAAGGCCGACCACCGAGAAGGGCAGAACCCGCCAGCGGGGATCCGGATCGCCCCGCCATGTGGCGACGCCGAGGACCACCACGAGCGGGTACATGGCGATCCGCTGGTACCAGCAGAGCTCACAGGGCATGAAGCCACCCACCTCCGAGAACCAGAGGCTGGCGGCGGTCGACACGGCAGCCACCGAGAAGGCGAGGCGCATCATGTCGGCCCGCAGCCCTCGGAGGCGCCGACGGCCACCGGCGGTGGCGCCGACGGCGACCAGACCCACCGTGACGGCCAATGCCACCAGCGCCAGCAGGGCGGTGAAGAGGGACATCTGCTCTACGGACAAGGTCACCGAACCTACAGCCACCAGAGATCCCGGCACTGCGACGCCCACCTTGGTGGGGTACCCACCTCTGGGAGCGACGGGACCGGCGTGGTAGGAAGTATTCGATGCCGAGGCGAGCCGTGATCACCGGATGGGGCCGTTGCGTGCCGCCGGTGACGTTGTCCAACGCCGACCTGGAACGTCTCATGGACACCGACGACGAGTGGATCGTCCAGCGGACCGGCATCCGGAACCGGCGACTCTCACACGTCGAGATGACGGACCTGGCAGAACTGGCGGCCCGACGCGCCCTGGCGTGTGCGGGCATGGAGGCCTCCGACCTGGACCTGATCGTGGTCGCCACGTGCACTCCCGAACTCCTCTGTCCCAGTACCGCCGCCATGATCCAGGACCGGATCGGCGCTATCGGCTCGGCCGCCTTCGACCTGAACGCCGCCTGCTCCGGCTTCGTCTACGGAACGTCGGTGGTGGCCGGGCTGATCCAGGCGGGCTTCGCCGAAAAGGTCCTCCTCATCGGCGCCGAGAAACTCCACTACGTCATGGACTACCGCGACCGCAGCACCAGCATCCTGTTCGGCGACGGGGCCGGCGCCGTCGTGTTCGAATCTTCCGAGGACGGTGCGGGCGTGCTGGCTGTGGACCTCGGTGCCGACGGTGGCAAGGGTTCCACGATGGTCATCAGGTCCATGGGCTCGCAGGGCGAGCCGTCGCCCACCAACGACCCCGAGACGTTCGGGCTGCACTTCGAGGGTCAGGCCGTGTTCAAGATGGCGGTGCAGAACATCTCGGCGTCAGCGGCCCGGGTCCTGGAACTCGCTGGCCTCACCGCCGACGATGTGGACCTCGTGGTCCCCCACCAGGCCAACGCCCGGATCATCGAATCGGCCACCCGACGCCTGGGAATCGAAGCGGATCGGGTGTTCATGAACATCGCCGAGTTGGGCAACACGGCAGCGGCCTCGATCCCGATGGCCATCAGCGATGCACTCGACGCCGGGCGGGTGCAACCGGGCGACACGATCGTCCTGACAGCCTTCGGCGGTGGCGTCACATGGGGTTCGATAGCCCTCAGGTGGGGAGACAGGACCCAGCCGGTCGGGGTCCACGAGGGTGAGCTTCCCGAAACCGACATGACCCCATTCGACCTGCTCCGCCAGAACCTGGAGTTCTACGCACCCCTCCACGCCGACGATCCGCCAATCACCTGAGCCGCCCTGCGAGGGGACCGGCAGACAGCGAGGACCGGTCGATCTCCGGCCCGCCGGTCAGTCGATCGTTATGACCATGGCACCTGTGTGGGCCTTGGCCGCGAAGGCCTCCTGGGCTTCCCTGAACTCTGAGAGCGGCCAGGTTGCGGCCACCAACGGTCGCACCTCGCCACGCTCCAGGTAGCCGACGAGGGCTTCGAAGACGGCTGGCTCGTAGACCGTGCAGCCGTACAACTCCAGGTCGTTGAGGTACAGCGTCCTCAGGTCCAGGTTCACGATCGGGCCTGCTATGGCCCCCGCCGTCGTGTAACGGCCTCCAGATCGAACGACCTCCAGGAGCGGAGCGAAGTCGACGCCGCCCACCACGTCGGCCAGGACGTCCACCGGGCCTCCGGCCGCCTCCACGACAGCATCCGCCAGGTCTGTCGATGCCCGATCCACGCACACGTCGGCCCCGCAGGCCGATACGTCGGAAAACTTCGCCGCGCTGGTCACCGCCACCACCCGTGCGCCCCGCAGTTTGGCCAGCTGCACCAGCGCCGAGCCGACTCCCCCCGACGCACCGGTCACCACCACCGTCTCTCCGGCGACGAGAGCAGGCCTGGTGAGCATGTGCTCGGCGGTGGCCCACGAACATGGAAAGGAGGCCAACTCGACGTCGGTCAGGTCGCTCTCGACCGGGTAGACGTTGCGGGCCGGGATTGCACAGAACTGGGCGTAGCCGCCGTCGCGCTCCGAGCCCAGGTAGCCGGCCTTCGAACGGTCGGCCGGGTCGACGGCGTCACGGATCCAGCCGTCGGCCAGCACCCGACAGCCCATCAGGTCTGAGCCCACCGCCTCACCGACCGCCACCACCTCACCGCACGGGTCGGCACCCTGGATGCGTGGGAATGTGAGGCCGCCACCCCCCCAGGTGCCGTCCTGACCCGCCTCCGAACCGAAGCCAGCCGACCCGGTGGCACCGGTCACCGACTTGGAATACCAACCCACCCTGGTGTTCACGTCCGTGTTGTTCATACCGCAGGCCCTGACCCGAACCAGGACCTCGTCTGCTGCGGGAATGGGAACCGGCACGTCGTGACGTAGCACCAGCATCTCCGGACCACCGTTGCCCACCAGGTGCAGGGCCGTCATTGCCTCGGGCAGTCGATTCATCGCCTCGGTACCACCTCGTATCCGGGCTCCTCGGGTTCATCGTCGAGGATCTCGGCCGGGAAGCCGGCCGCACGGATCTCCAGGCCGGTGGGCTCCTCGAGACGGCGGATGATGTTGGGTGACCACTCGCGTGGCCCGTAGCGCTCCTGCCCGTCCTCGAAGATCCGCCGAAGCAGCGGCGACACCTCCAACGGCACCCCATGTCGGGTCGCCACATCGTCGAACAGGCCAATGTCCTTCACCACCAGGTCCATGGTGAAGCTGATGTCCCGGCTGCCGTTCAGGATCACCTGACTCTCGGTCTCGTGCACGAACGAGTTGCCCGACGAGACCCGGATGGCCTCATACGTGGTCGAGAGGTCCATGCCGGCAGCGGCTGCCGTCACCAGCGCCTCGCTCAGCGTGACCAGGTTCGCGGTCGCCAGATAGTTGGTGACCACCTTCAGGACCGAGGCCGAGCCCAGTGGCCCGGTGTGCAGGATGCGTCGCCCCATGGCGGTGAGCACGGGCAGCACCCGCTCGAAGGTGGACCTCTCACATCCGGCCAGGATGGCGATGTTGCCGGTCGCAGCCCTGTGGCAACCCCCGGACACCGGACAGTCGACCGGTTCGGCGCCCACGGCCTCCACCAGCGCCCCCATGCGTCGCACCTCGGCCTCGTCGGTGGTGCTCATCTCCATCCAGACCATGCCCGCCGACAGCCCAGCCAGGATCCCGTCGTCGGCCTCCATCACCTCGGAGCAGGCCGCAGGAGAAGGTAGGCACGTGATGATCGTGTCGCATGCCTCGGCCATCTCCCTGGGGGATCCGGCCCAGGAGGCACCGGCGTCCACGAACGGTTGGGCGGCCAGCGGGTCCAGGTCCCGGACCGTGAGGTCGAAGCCGTTGCGTTGCAGGCTTCCGGCCAACTTGGCGCCGACGTTGCCCAACCCGATGAAACCAATCCGCATGGCCGCGCACTCTAGACACTGGAGCCGTCCCCATGGGCAGGCTGGTCCCCTACCTCGCACAGGCCGTGACCGGCGTTGGCCTACCCTGCGGGGATGCCCGACAACCTGCGTCCCGACACCTGGGGGCACCTTGCGATGGCCGCAGCGCTCCTCGTGGGCGTGCTGCTCGTCGGCACCGTCGGCTACTCGATACTCGGGCTGGGAGCGGTCGACGCCGTCTACCAGACCATCATCACCGTCAGCACCGTCGGCTTCCGGGAGATCGCCGACGGCGACCCGGGCACGACGTGGAAGGCATTCACCTCGGTGCTCATCATCCTGGGCACCGGCTCGATGCTCTACGGCGCCACCTCGGTGATCGAGAGCATCGTCGAGGGCCGGCTCACCGGCCAACTACGGAGGTACCGCATGCAACGCACCATCGACGCCATGAATGGGCACCTGATCGTCTGCGGCACGGGCCGCGTCGGACAGGCCATCACGGAGTTCGTCCGATCGATCGGCCAGGAGGTCGTCGTCGTGGACCGGGACCCCGCCCGTTTCAGCGAGCGGGACACGCTCCACGTCATGGGCGACGCCACCAGTGACGAGATCCTCCGACGGGCCGGCATCGAGCGGGCCACCACCCTCGTGACCGCCCTGGGGACCGCCGTGGACAACCTCTACGTCACGCTCTCGTCCAGGAAGATGAACACGGAACTCTTCATCGTTTCGCGGGCCGACGACCCCGAGGCGATGGCCAAGATGCTCCAGGTGGGTGCCGACAGAGCCGTCAACCCGTACGAGATCGGCGGAGCCCGCATGGCCAGCCTCGCAACCCAGCCCAACGTGGCCGACTTCGTGGACGTCGTCGTCCACGACGGCAGCTTCGAGGCAAAACTCCGCGAGATCCGGCTTCCCGACGGATGCAGGTTCGTGGACCAGACAATCGACGACCTGACGATCCGCCAGACCACCGGTGCCGTGGTCCTGAGCGTCCGCGACATGACGTCGCGCTTCCACACGGACGACGTCACCAGCCGTCCGTTCGCCGAGGGCGACGTGATCGTGGCAATAGGCTCCGACGACGCCCTGGACCGGCTGGCAGCCGCCGTCACCCACTGAAGGATGCAACTGTGATCGAACCAGACGGCCACCGCTTCGATACCCGGGCCCTGCACGCCGGCCAGCGACCGGATCCGGTCACCGGCTCGCGTGCCGTGCCCATCCACCAGACCACGTCGTTCGTGTTCGACTCCGTGGACCACGCCTCCGGTCTCTTCAACCTGGAGATCAGCGGTCACCTCTACTCACGCATATCGAACCCGACGGTGGCGGTGTTGGAGGAACGCATCGCCTCCCTGGAGGGCGGGGTCGGCGGGGTCTGCACGTCGAGTGGCCAGGCGGCGTTCCACCTGGCGATCGCGACGATCCTGAGTGCCGGGGACCACGTGGTGGCCAGCCGCAACATCTACGGCGGCAGCCACAACATGTTGAACCTGACGATGCCGCGCTTCGGGATCACGACCACGTTCGTGGACCCCCGGGACCCGCAGGCCTTCGCCGAGGCGATCCGACCCGAGACGCGTCTCGTGTTCGCCGAGACGCTCGGCAATCCCGGCATCGAGGTACTCGACATCGCGGCGGTCGCCGACGTGGCACACAGTGCCGGCCTGCCGCTCGCTGTGGACTCCACGTTCGCCACGCCATACCTGATCCGCCCCATCGAGCACGGGGCCGACATCGTCATCCACTCGGTCACCAAGTTCCTGGGCGGCCACGGCGTGGCGATCGGCGGGATCGTCGTGGACGGCGGCCGCTTCGACTGGGCCGCCGACGGGAAGTTCCCCACCCTCTCGGAGCCCTACGACGGCTACCACGGGATCACCTTCACCGAGGAGTTCGGTCCCGCCGCCCTGTCGATGCGGGCCCGCGCCGAGGGACTGCGCGACTTCGGCGGCTGCATGAGTCCGGCGAACGCCTTCTACCTGTTGCAGGGCGTCGAGACGCTGCCGGTGCGCATGGCGCGCCACGTCGACAACACCCTCCGCGTCATCGACATGCTGGATGGACACGATGCCGTGTCGTGGATCAGCCACCCGGCTCACCCCAGCCATCCGGACCACGACCTGGCGAAGCGCCTCTACCCGAAGGGCGCCGGTGCGATCCTGAGCTTCGGCGTACACGGCGGGCGAGACGCCGGACGCAGGTTCATAGAGGCGGTGGGCCTCGCTTCGCATCTGGCGAACGTGGGCGATGCCAAGACCCTCGTGATCCACCCCGCCTCCACCACCCACCAGCAGATGAGCGCCGAGGATCTGGCCGTGGCCGGGATCGGCGAGGAGCTGGTTCGCCTGAGCGTCGGTCTGGAGGACCCGGACGACATCTGCGATGACCTCTCCCGGGCCCTACGGGCCTCACAGCGCTAGGGGCCGGCAGTGAAGCTCCAGGTTGACGGTCGAACGGTCAATGCCGCCACCGGCGCAGTGTCCATCGAACGTGACGAGGTGGCCAACGCCCCGCTGGTGGTGCTCCTCCACGGGGCGGGCATGGACCGCTCCGTCTGGTCGCAGCAGACCCGGTGGCTGGCCCACCACGGCACCCGGGCCCTAGCCGTGGACCTTCCCGGCCACGGCGACTCCGACGGCCCGGCACTGACCTCGATCGGTGAACTGGCTGCATGGACCGCCTGTCTGGCCGACGCCCTCGATGGTCCTATCCACCTGGTCGGCCACTCCATGGGAGCCTTCATCGCCCTGGAGGCGGCAGCCGCCACACCGGACCGCATTGCCTCGGTCGTCCTGATGGGGGTCGGGGCGGCCATGCCGGTCCATCCGGACCTCCAGACCGCTGCGGACGCCGACGACCCGCTGGCAGCGGCCCTCATGGCCGGATGGATGCACGGCCCGGACCAGCGGTTCGGCCTGAACCCCACCCCCGGGATGTCCATGACCGGCACCAGTCGTGCGGTCATCGAGGCGTGCCCGCCTGGGGTACTCGGACCGGACCTGGCAGCATGCGCTGCCTATCAGGGTGCGGTGGATGCCGCCACGTCGTTGACCTGTCCAATCACGCTCATCCTCGGCTCCCTCGACAGGATGACCCCACGCAGGGCTGCCCAGCCGTTGCTGGACGCAATGCCGTTGGCCAGCATCGTGGAACTACCCGACTCGGGGCACGCTCCGATGATGGAGGAACCAGAAGCGGTACGCAGGGCCCTCGGCGACCACCTGGATCGCCTGACTGCCTGACTGCCTGAGAGTCGGCCGCGTGGGCCGACACCGCGCTAGTTCTGGAGCAGTTCCCGGAACGGGGTGCCCTTCGGCGATCCAGGCTCCTTGGGGAGGCCCAGCACCCGTTCACCGATGATGTTGCGCTGAACCTGGTCCGTTCCGCCGTAGATGGCCGGTGCCGGGCTGAACACCGTCACCTCCTGGACGATGCCACCGGTGGCGCTCTCGCCGGAGGCGAGCATCCCGTCGGCACCGATGATGAGGTTTCCCACCTCGCGGCTCTGACGGACCATCTCACTCATCGAGAGCTTGGCGAGGTTGCCCTCGGCTCCGGTCCGGCTGCCTCCGGACTTGGCCCTCAACATGTTGAGGCGGTTCACCTCGCCGAGGATGTGCAACTTGACGATCTCCTGGCGGACGATCAGGTCGTCGGCGTTGCCGGCGGCCCGGGCAAGGTCGATCATGGCGTCGGTGCCCATGCCACGTCCGCCCTCCCCGTCGGGGCCACGGTTGGCCCGCTCGGCGAAGTCCCCGACCCGCTTGTCGAGGCGGCCGGCTGTCGGGCCCGGCGGCACCGAGACAGGGTGCCTTCCTCCGCCGCCCAGACTGGCGCGCTCAACGGCGAGCGTGGTGTTGGCAACCGCCCAACCAGCGCCAAGACCACCAATCACGGCGTCATGGGGAACCCTGGCCTCGTCCAGGAAGACCTCGTTGAAGAGGGCCTGACCGGTCATCTCGCGCAGCGGTCGAACCTCGACACCGGGCTGGTCCATGTCAATGACGAAGTAGGTGATGCCCTGGTGCTTCGGGGCGTCAGGGTCGGTCCGGGCAATGAGCATGCCCTTCTGGGCCATGTGCCCGCCGGACGTCCAGACCTTCTGGCCGGTGATGACCCACTCGTCGCCGTCCCGGACCGCCTTGGCCTGCAATCCGGCCAGGTCCGACCCGGCACCCGGCTCGGAGAAGAGCTGGCACCATGCGACGGTGCCGTCCAGGATCTCCGGGATGTAGCGGTCCACCTGCTCGGGCGTGCCGTGTACGGCAATGGTCGGGGCTGCCAGCATCAGGCCCAGGCCCGTGGGCGGCCCGACGACATTCGCCTCGGCCAGGACCGTCGAGACCTCTGAGGCGAGGTCACGGCCGTAACCCCTGCCGCCTGCCTCCACCGGCATGGCCGGCGAGCTCCAGCGGGCGTCGTAGAGGCGCTCCCACCACTCCACGACGGTCAGGTCGGGATCCCAGTTCTCCCCGAGCCAGGCCTCCAGCTCGGCACGTACGTCAGCGGTGGTGATGTCACTCATGCGCGGGAGTCTGCCACGACCACCGGGATCGCGCCGAAGCGGTCGGATGCGGTATCCGTCACCTTTGGGACCGACTTGACCGGCCCTGATCGGTAGGGTGTCGAAACACCGCCACCGAGGAGGATCGACCGGTGCGCTGGTCATCGCTGTTCATCCCAACCCTTCGCGACGCCCCGGCCGAGGCCGAGGCCGTCAGCCACCGCCTTCTGGTACGCGGCGGCTTCATGCGCCAACTGCAGTCCGGGCACTACTCGATGCTGCCCCTGGGTTGGAGGGTCCACCAGAAAGTCGGCGAGATCATCCGCCAGGAGATGGACGGCATCGGCGCCCAGGAGTTCCTGCTGCCGGCCATGCACCCGGCTTCGGTCTGGCAGGCTTCGGGCCGTTGGGAGTCGATGGGCGACGAGATGTTCCGCCTCACGGATCGCAAGGGAGCCGACCTGGCCCTCGGAATGACCCACGAGGAGGTCTTCGCCGGGATCGCCAGCGAGCTGAACTCCTACCGCGACCTCCCGCAGCTCTGGTACCAGATCCAGTGGAAGTTCCGGGACGAGCCGCGGCCCAAGTCGGGCCTGCTGCGGGTGCGGGAGTTCGCCATGAAGGACTCCTACTCCTTCGACCTGGACGATGCCGGCCTGGACCGCTCCTTCGACCTGCACCACGACGCCTACCAGAGGATCTTCCGGCGCCTGGACCTCGATGCCCTGCCCGTGGAGGCCTCATCCGGCGCCATGGGTGGCAGCGCCTCGATCGAGTTCATGGTCGAGTCGTCCGCCGGCGAGGACGACGTGGCGATCTGTGGTGGGTGCGGCTACTCGGCGAACGTGGAACGCGCCACCTCCGCCCTACCCGAGGTTGAGAACCGTTCCTGTGGAGACGCACCCGAACGCTTCGCCACCCCCGGCATCCGCACCATTGCCGCCCTGGCCGAAGCGGGCCACCCGGCCGTCCACCAGGTCAAGACGCTCGTCTACCGGGTGGACGGAACACTCACCCTCATCCTGTTGAGGGGCGACCACCCGTTCCTGGAGCAGAAGTTCGTGGACGCTACGGGAGCCATCGAGGTGGTGTCGGCGGATGGCGACGAGATCCGGGCCGCCCTCGGCGCATCGCCCGGCAGCCTCGGCGCCGTGGGCGTCACCAACCTCACCATCTACGCCGACGAGGCCCTGCGCTCGCGCTCCGGCATGACCACCGGAGCCAACGAGGACGACGTCCACCTCGAAGGCGTCGACGTCGAACGTGACGTGGCTGTCGACCACTGGTTGGACCTGCGCTCGATAGTGGACGGCGAGTCCTGCGCCTCCTGCGGGGCGACGCTGCGCATCGCCCGCTGCATCGAGGCGGGGCACATCTTCAAGCTGGGCCGCAGGTACGCCGACGCCATGGGCGTGACGGTCCTCGACGCCGACGGCGTGAACCGGGTTCCGACCATGGGTTCCTACGGGATCGGGGTGGGCCGGGCAATGGCGGCCGTGGCCGAGACCCACCACGACGAGAACGGCCTGGTCTGGCCGATGGGCATCGCCCCGTACGAGGTGGTCCTGACCGTGGTGAAGGTGGACCACGAGGAGTCGATGGAATGCGCCGAGCGTCTCTACGCCGAGCTCAGGGCCGCCGGCGTGGATGTCCTGCTGGACGATCGGGATGGTCGACCGGGTGTGAAGTTCGCCGATGCCGAGCTGATCGGCATTCCGCTGAGGGTCACGATCGGCCCCAGGGGCCTCGAGAATTCGATAGTGGAGCTCACCGCCCGGTCCGACGGCGAGCGCCACGACGTGCCTATCGATGACGTCGTGGCACGCCTCGTGGACCTGGTCGTCACCGGCCGCTCCGCCGGCCGCTAACGTTCGCCTTCCACGCACGGCCCACCCCGCCGAGGATTCCAGCCAATGCCCAAGACGATCGATCGCACGCTTCCGATCAAGCGCTACAAGAAGGTGGTCGCCACCGTGGAGCTTCCCGGCGTCCCGGAGGGCACCGTGGGCAAGGTCCGGGTGGCCAATGGATTCGCCTGGTACCGCTACTGGGTCGACTTCGACAACGGCGTCCGCATGGGACAGGTCAGCCACGACAACCTCTGCCATCAGGACGACTGGGGCCGGTTCCAGTTCGACCGGGCCGAAACCGAGCGAAGAGCACTCGAGACCCCCGAGGATTCGGTTGACTCCGATGAAGGCGACGAGGGCGCAGCAGGCGCTGTCGGAAACCAGTTCGGTGTGCCCGAACACCTGATCCAACGAAGTCTCGACGCCCGCAAGCGCGTCGGCGCCTGATCCACCAGGCGCCCCACCCGGGCGCCACCGGTCACAGCGGACCGGCACCCGTCCACGCGATAAACTTCCCTGTCACGTTTCAGCCCCGGAGGCCCCCAGATGTTCAAGCCCGGCGACAAGGTCGTCTACCCGCACCACGGTGCCGCAGTCGTCGAGAAGCGGGAGAAGCGCAAGGACCCGACCGGCCAGACCACGGAGTACCTGGTGCTCCGGATGGCCCACGGCGACATGACGCTGGCGGTGCCTGTGGCCAACGCCGAGGACGTGGGCATGCGCTGGCCCATCTCCAAGGAGGACGTCGAAGACCTCTTCGAGGTGCTCCAGAAGAGGGACATCCGGGAGCCGGCCAACTGGTCGCGGCGATTCAAGAACCACCAGGAGAAGCTGAAGAGCGGCGACGTCTACCAGGTCGCCGAGGTGGTCCGGAACCTCGCACTACGGGACCAGGCCAAGGGCCTCTCGGCGGGCGAGAAGATGCTGTACACGAAGGCCCTCGACGTCCTCGTTTCCGAGCTGGCGTTCGCCCTGAACACCAGCGAGGAGAAGGCGATGGCCACGGTCGAGGACGCCCTCTCCTAAGGGTTCCCAGCCTGTCCTATGCTCGGACCGGAGACCGGCACCCGCCGGGCCCAGCGAGCAGGAGGAACCACCCATGACCGGCGGAGCGGAGAGACGGATCGTCGTCGGCGTGGAGGGTTCGGGTTATGCACGCGCCGCCCTCATCTGGGCACTGGAAGAGGCACACCACCGCGACGCGATAGTCGAGGTGGTCACCTGCTACTCACCTACGTACGTTCCGGCTGCGCCGGACCTCGGCTACGTGCCGCTGGACTCCTTCGACCTGGCGGCCGAGGTCGAGAAGATGCAGGGCGAGGTCATCGACTCGGCGGTAGAGGCCTCGGAGTTCGGTGACCAGGTCAAGGTTCGCCGGACCCTCCAGAAGGGTCGACCGGCCGACACGCTCATGAAGGCCGCAGCGGGCGCAGCGATGCTGGTTGTCGGCAATCGGGGAAGGGGCGGGTTCGCCGGACTGAGGCTCGGCTCCGTCAGCCAGGCGATTGCCCACCACAGCCCATGCCCACTGGTGATCGTGCGAACCGGCCTGGCCGACGACTGACGGTCCTGCCCGTGTGAAATCTTTTTGCCGGTGTGATGCAGGTCACAGCATTCTGCGCGAGAGTTGTAGGCACACACCCACGACCCGTTGAGGGGGACCTGCATGAGCGGCAACCAGGAGGAGGTCGACGGGAAGTCCGTCGACCAGATCGCGAAGATCGCCGGACCGATCGGCGGCCTATGGGTGGCCTACAACGACCAGGGCATCTCGGGGGCGAGTTTCGCGAACCTGACCACCTTCGCCCGCTTCCGCGAGGAGCACCACGATCGGACCGGCAGGCCATCAGCGCGCGCCGATGCAATGCCAGACGACCTGTTCGACGCCATCGAGCATTCCTTCAACACCGGTGATCGAAGCGACCTGGCCTTCGACCTGCGTGGTGCCACCCCCTTCCAGCAGTCCGTCTGGGAGGCGTGCCTCGCCATCCCCGCCGGTGAGACCCGGACCTACGCCGACCTGGCCAGATCAATACGCCGTCCGAACGCCGTGCGGGCAGTCGGCACGGCCCTCGGGGCCAACCCCATCCCGGTGCTTATCCCCTGCCACCGGGTGCTGCGGTCCGATGGGAGCCTGGGCGGCTACGCCTTCGGCCTCCCCATCAAGGAGCGCCTCCTGGACCGTGAGGCCGTGAGGGCAGCCGCCTGATTCGTCCTTCCGATGACCGGTCCGGCAGAGTTCCGGTATCGACCAGCAGTGAGGACACCATGAGCGACGAACGACCACTCGACCCCGCCGACGGCGGCGTGACGACCGAGGTCCGCGGTCGGATCCTCCTGATGGGCCTGGATCGGCCCGCCAAGATGAACGGCTACACGCCTCAGATGGCCCGCCAACTTGTGGCCGCCTTCGAACGGCTCCATCAGGACGACGACCTCTGGTGCGGAGTGCTGTTCGGCCACGGTGCGCACTTCACAGCCGGGCTGGACCTTCCCAGGTTCCGCGACGCCATGAAGGATGGGCGGCGCTCCACCCTGGGCGAGCGGGTCGACCCGATGGCCCTGGGGCGACGCTGCTCCAAGCCGATCGTGACCGCCGTGCAGGGCGTCACCTACACGCTCGGCATCGAGCTGATGCTGGCCGGCGACATCGTTGTGGCGGCCGACGACTGCCGCTTCTCCCAGCTCGAACCCCTCCGGGGGATCCATGCGGCAGGCGGTGCGACCATTCGCTTCGTGGAGCGTGGCGGCTGGGGCAACGCCATGTACCACCTGCTCACCTCGGACGAGTTCGACGCCGAGGAGGCCCGACGCATCGGCCTCGTCCAGGAGGTGGTGCCGGTCGGCACTCAGTTGGACCGGGCCATAGCGTTGGCTGAGAAGATCTGTGAGGGTGCCCCGAAGGCCGTCCAGGCCACGAAGGCCTCGTCTGCGATCTACCTCCGCGACGGCGAGGAGGCCTGCATTGCGGCACTGGGACCGAAGCAGGCCGAGTTGGCGGCCATGGACGACGCCGAGGAGGGCGTGGCGGCCTTCCGGGAGCGCCGACCCGGCAACTTCACCGGCAACTGACGGACCCCTCCAGCCGGCTGGCCGGGAGCACCGGCCTACGGCCAGGGAACCTCGGCCAGGGCCTCCTTCAACTCGTACTTGAGCACCTTCAGCGTGGCGTTGCGCGGCATCGGCCCGTCGTGGACCACCAGTTGCTCGGGAACCTTCTGGACCATCAGCTCCGCCTCGGCACACGCTGCGACCATCTCGGCCTGCGTAAGGTCGTCGGCACCTTCGGCCGTCTCGACCACGGCGCAGACCCGTTCTCCCCGGTCGACGTCAGGTAGGCCGATGACAGCCACGGCGGCCACCTTCGGGTGTGCGTAGAGGACGTCCTCTATCTCCCTGGCTGCGATGTTCTCGCCCTTGCGGATGATGATGTCCTTGACCCTGCCGGTGAGGCTCACGTGGCCGTCGCTGCGCATGACTGCCAGGTCGCCGCTGCGGAACCGCCCACGGTCGTCGAACGCCTCGGCGTCCAACGCTGGATCCCTGTAGCCCTTGAAGAGCTGCGGACCCGAGATTCGGACCTCGCCCTCCTCGCCCCGGTCGCATTCGCTGCCGTCGGGGCGACAGATCGTCACCTCGGCGCCGAACACCGGATGGCCCTCGGTGTTGGCGAGCTGGTCGTCACTGTCGTGCGGTGAGCCCTGGCAGATCATGGGGCTCTCGGTCATGCCGTAGCCGTGGGCGACCGGGACTCCCATCTCGGCCTTCACCTCGAAGAACACCTCCGGGGGCTTGGGTGCGCCCCCGCCCGAGAGCATCCGCAGCGTCGGGATGATCGGATCGGCTGGCTGCTGGCGCTGCACGCCGAGGAACATCGTGTAGAAGACGGTCGTGCCTCCGGCCATGGTCACACCGTGTCGACTGAACTGTTCGATGGCTGTGGCCAGGTCGAACTTCTCGAGGAGCACCGCGGGGAACCCGTTTGCCAGCAGGCAGACCAGGTAGTCGGGACCACCGATGTGGGCGTACGGGAAGGCGATCGAACCGACGTCGTCGGGCCCCATGTCCAGTGCCTTGGCGAGACCCACACCTCCGGCCATCAGGCTGGCGTCGGTGTGCAGCACGCCCTTCGGATCCGACGTCGTGCCCGACGTGTAGTAGATCCAGCGGACCAGATCCTCGCCGTCCGTCGGTGCTACGGGTGCCGGCGGCAGGGTCGACGGGTCGCCATCAGGGAGGCCGGCAGACACGTCCAGGAGGATCGGTGGACTATCCAGGTCGGCGGTGACCCTCTCGGCCATGGCCCGGTAGTCGAAGCCACCCCACTCCCCCGGGGTGAGGACGAACTCGGCGGCGGTCTGCCGTATGCAGAAACCGACCTCGCGGTCCCGGTAGATGTGGATGATCGGGTTCTGGACGGCGCCGAGACGTGACAGGGCCAGAGACGCCACGACGGTCTGGATGCGGGTGGGCAGCACCCACGTGACTGGGGTGCCCTCGCCGATACCCATCGCCCAGAAGCCGGCGGCCACCCGCTCAGCCTGATCCAACGCCTCTCCGAAGGTGATCGTGTCGTCGCCTTCGATCAGGAAGGCGCTGTCCGGGCTGGCGGCCACCCGCCGTTCCAGGAGTTCCCAGAAGGTCCGGGCGTCGTAGATCGGCTCACTCATTGGTTTCTGGCCCCCGGTAGGTATCCGCTGGTGCACCCCGAAAGGATCGCGCACCGCTGGCGGGCCACCACCCTCGGACGACGCACGACCGACCGCCTGAGCCGACAGGTGATCGGACCGTCAACCCCTGACCACTCGTACACTGGCCGGCGATCCGGGATGTGGCGCAGCCAGGTAGCGCACCTGCTTTGGGAGCAGGGGGTCGGGAGTTCAAATCTCCCCATCCCGACAATTGGTAGTGCTATCACCTGCGGTTATGCGGGTCTGGTGGCTTTCGGACTGGTTGTCTGAAAGCCGCTGGTAGCCGTTCTGGTAGCCAAACCTCCCAGAGAGGCCCTTGTATGGGTCGACCTGCGGAACCGTTAGGGGCTGAGCAAACGCCTCCACCGTTTACGCGAAACCCGCCAGGTCGAATTGCGGAAGATCAGGCGCAAAGGCCGTGAACAGCGAGAATCACGCCGAAGGGCAACCACTGCCACCTGGTCGACCACGCCTATCTGCACCTGGGCTTCGGTGTCGCCCACATCCCTATTAGGTGAACTGTGGAAGGCTGAAATACATGAGACGCATCGGGGTGTTCGTAACGGTTTTGTTAGTGGTGTCGGCCTGTGGCGGAAGCTCAGACACAGCAGCACCAAGCACGACCACAACTAAAGAACTATCCACTACGACTGCGGCGCCACCAGCGACCACTACGGCTGCGCCAGCTACCACCGCTGCACCCGCCACCACCACCGCTGCACCGACCACCACCGCTGCACCGACCACCACCGCTGCACCGACCACCACCGCTGCACCGACCACCACAGCGACACCGACCACCACCGCTGCACCGACGACTGTCTGGCCGGCAAGGGCCGTGCTGCCTACACCTGACTTTGAAGTGCCAACGAACTTCGGCGCGTTCAACGACCAGGTCCAAGATGCATTCAAGGCGGTCGTGGACAGTGAATTCACGGCCATGGGCACCTATAAGT